>Ga0247782_1000564_pt1 | contig 16509 bp, 4 predicted proteins | sample UWRJL019104C5_FD_179928 | JGI IMG/M metagenome (GOLD analysis project Ga0247782, IMG submission 179928) | Plant litter microbial communities from Arlington Agricultural Research Station in Wisconsin, United States - UWRJ-L019-104C-5 | ecosystem: Environmental > Terrestrial > Plant litter >...
ATATTTTATATATTTTATATATTTTATATATTTTATATATTTTATATATTTTATATATTTTATATATTTTATATATTTTATATATTTTATATATTTTATATATTTTATATATTTTATATATTTTATATATTTTATATATTTTATAGCTATATTTAATATATTTTTTTACTTTTATATAAATAATTTTTTATAACTTAACTATATAATAAACAATTAATTTAAACTATTTAAAATTAAATTTGCTAAATGTTTTTATTTTATTTTAATATATTTGCATATTATAGCTAGGCTTGCTATATATTTTATAGCGTTGCGTACAAGTTTTTTGCTCTTTTTTTATATAACTATTACTTATATGCTTTTTTAATATTTTTTATATAGCAGCTTATAACTTTTTTATACTTTATATATAAAATAATATATAATAGCTATTATACTTTATATAATTTATTATATACTTTTAATAATATATATTAGCGGGCTATTTTAATATTATATAATAAAATATTTAATAAATATAAACTAAAATATTATATTTTATATATTATTTAAAATAATAAATTGCTAAAATAAAAGCAGGCCATTAAATAAAGCTTTAATTATAAAAATAGTTATATAAAGATAAATTACTTACAGTATTTAAATAAGTTTTTATATAAAATGTGCTAGTAATTAATTTAGTAATTAAAACGCGTTATAAAAGCTATTTATTATTATATAAAAATAAAAGTTTAATATTTGCTAACGCATCTTTTATTGCATAACTTTAATAATTAGTTAGCTATATTTTTAATACTACTATGCTTAAAGTAAAAACGATTGTATAATAAGGTTAAGTATATATTATATAATAGCTTGCTTTTATTAAAACATTATTATCATAGCACAATGTGTGAGACACAGTGTATGTGGTGGTTATATACTATATATACTATAAAACCTCTTTACTCTATAGCTTTGCTAGCCTAATCTCTCCTTTTAACAACAATAATATGATCTGCACTTACAACACTGTCTTTTTATCTTATCAACGCCTTTGTGATCGCCTAGCTGCTTTTTAAATTTAATAAGTTTTAATTATTAATAAACCTATTAAATATTATTATATAACTATATATTTTGTTAGGGTGCATACCTACAAGTATATAATTATTTGCAGAGTTAGCAACCTTGCTAACTCTCATGCCTTTTAGCGCAGTGGTATAATTTAGATACTAATATATTTAGTTAAAAAAGGTTATATATAATATATTATAAATTTTAGCTGCGCGTTAAAGGCTTAGTTTTAGGTTTATATAAAGCGCTTAAAGCGTACAAATAATATTAAACTCTTTTTAAAGACCTACTATAATAGGTAGTAAAAATATAATAAATTAAAAGTTATATAAACAAAAGTAAGAAAAGGTATTAAATATAGCTAAATATTAAATATAGCTATAAAATATATTATTTTATATAGTTATTTTATAAGTTATTAAATATATATGCTATTAATATAATATTAGTTATATTAAGTAAAACAATAATATAAAAAAAAACAAATGCATATTAAAATTAATAAGCAGATTTTAATATATGCATAGTTTTTATTTAAATTTTTATTTAACTAATTATAATAAAAAGTAGTTTTTTATTAAGTAGAAAATGCGCTATTTAATACTACTACCTTTTAAAAAAATATATTAAAATGCTAGCGTAATAAAAAACTTTATTAACTTTAATAAAGCTATTTATAATGATTTTATTATTATTTTTAAGTTTGCTTTTAAATTTTTTTTTTAATAGTTAGCTTAAAACTATAATTTTTTTAATTTTTTTAATTAGTTTTTTAAAATGCTAGTTATAGCATATATAAATTTGTTTATTAATTATTTTAATTATTTTTTTATTTTAATTTTTTATTTAGTATAACTATTTTAATAATTTATTAAAAGCTTTATTAAGCTTGCTTTTATTAATTAAAATGTTTACTTATATTTATAATTAATATTTTAAATTTTGCTACTATATATATTTTATTTATTTATAGCTAGTTTTATTTTTTAGCGCTTTATAAATAGCTTTTTATATGCTTATTAGTTTTAATAAATATTTTAAACTCGAGGCCCTAGTTAGGGCAAGATAACCCTCGTTTTAACGAGAATTTTATTTTAATTAAATAAAATAATAACAAAGCATAGTTATATTATTATTAATAATAATTAAAAAATAATTTAAAATTTTTAATATTAAAAAAATTTAAAATAATAAAAATAATAAAATATTTAATAAAATAAGCAAGAAATAATATAAATAGCTTAACAAATTTATTATATAACTAATGTAATATTTATAAAATAATTTTTAAAGCTTTTTAAAAAGTAATAAACAAGTTAAATAAAATATTAGCAAATTTTTAATATAAAAGCTTTACTAATAAAATATAAAAAAATTTTATAATTAAAGCAAAAAAAAAAAATCTAGCTTTATTTAAAAATAAGCTAACGTATCCCATGGGTCAATTGCACACCCGAGTCAATTGCACACTTTTTTTCCTATACAAAAAACGTCCGTGCGCAACATTATAACTTGGCCAATACTAATGCTATAATAATATAAATAGTACCAATTGATTCCTAACAAAATAAAGAGTTTAAATATGATTTTTTTATATTTATAGTATTTTTATTTAGTAGGTTATTAAGGTCGTAAATAAACAAGGATTATTAAAAAGATCTTAGCAAAAAGGTCCGTGCATAAATTTATAACTTTATCAATTTTAGTTATAAAATAATAAAAATATAACCATTAAATTAATAATAAAATAAGGAATCTAGTAGTATTTTTTTTATTTTAATTACTTTAATATTAAACAAGTTATATAATATTATAGTTTTTGTACTATAATATAATCCCTGCTAAAAATTATATAATCCCTGCTTAGCGTATTGCTTAATAAATTGCTAAATAAAAATACTATAAATATATAAAAATTATATTTGAACTCTTTATTTAGTTAGAAATCGATTGGTACTATTTATATTATTATAGCATTAGTATTGGCCAAGTTATAATGTTGCGCACGGACGTTTTTTGTATAGGAAAAAAAGTGTGCAATTGACCCGGGTGTGCAATTGACCTATAGGATACGTTAATAATAATTATTATAATAATTATTATAATATTTTTTAAAGCAAAGGTAATAATAGCTTATAAGCTATTTAACATTAATATAATAATTATTTTTTAAAAAAGCAAATAAATACTTATAATTTATAAATTAAAAGCTCTACTATAAAAAAATAATATTAATATATATAAAAGAATTTTTAAAATATAAAAGAAATAAAATTTATATAAATAAAAAGCTTATTAAATATAAAAATATAAATATAAATATATTTTGCTTTATATAAACATTTAAAAAGCTTTATAAAAAAAGCTTATTATAAAAAATATAATTTTAAATTATAAATTATTTAATTTATATATTAAAATAAAATAATAATTTAATTTTTATAGTTATTATTATATAATAGCTTTTAAATATTTAAAAAAAAAAAAATTTTAACTTAAGTATATAAACTATAATAAAAACTATTAAGTTTAAAATAAGCGCTATAAAATAAGTATTAAAAAAACATATTAAAATTATATATATAATATACCTATATAAATTTTAAATAATAAATATTTAATATAATTAACATATATAATAAATAATATATTAATATTAAAAATAACTTTATAAGCAAGCTAATAAATAACTAAAAAATATAGGCGCTTAAAAGCTTAAAAAAAGCGCTTTCATATTTTTTTAATATAAAAATAGCAAAAGTAATATATAGTTAAAAAGCTATAAATATAGTAATAAATTTTTTATTATTAATAATTTAATAAAATATGCTAAAAACTTTATATTTAATATATTTTATAATTTTATTTAAAAAAGTACTATATATTTAAGCTATAATAATATATTTATAGCTATTAGCAAGCTTATTAATATATATATATAATATATTTTACAGCTATATTTAACACTTTTTTTTCTATATAAAAAACGTCCGTGCGCAACATTATAACTTAGCTAATACTACTGCTATAATAATATAAATAGTACTAATCGATTTCTAACTAAATAAAGAGTTCAAATATGATTTTTTTATATTTATAGTATTTTTATTTAGTAGGTTAGTAAGGTCGTAAATAAATAAAGATTATTAAAAAGATCTTGGCAAAAAAGGCCGTGCGTAAATTTATAACTCTATTAATTTTAGTCGTACAATAATAAAAATATAACTTTTAAATTAATAATAAAATAAAGAATCTAGTAGTATTTTTTTTATTTTAATTACTTTAATATTAAACAAGTTATATAGTATTATAGTTTTTGTACTATAATATAATCTTTACTAAAAATTATATAATCTTTGCTTAGCGTATTACTTAATAACCTGCTAAATAAAAATATTATAAATATAAAAAAATTATATTTAAACTTATTGTTTAGTTAAAAATCAACTAGTACTATTTATATTATTATAGCATTAGTATTGGCCAAGTTATAATGTTGCGCACAAACGTTTTTTATATAGAAAAAAAAGTGTGCAATTAACCTATAGGGTACGTTATATTATAATATAAATACTATAATATTATATAACTTATTTAATATTAAAATAATTAAAGTAAAAAAAATACTATTAAATTTTTTATTTTATTAAAAATTTAATAGTTATATTTTTATTATTATATAAATTAAAATTAATAAAGTTATAAATTTATATATAAACTTTTTTGCTAAAAGCTTTTTAATAATTTTTGTTTATTTACTATTTTAATAACTTACTAAATAAAAAGCTAGTTTTTATTTTTTTTGCTTTAATTATTATTATTTTTTTTTACTTTTTGCTAATATAGCTTTTATATTAAAAGCTTACTAAACTTTTATTACTACTACTTTTTATGCTTATATTTAGTTTACTAGTGCTTTATTTAATTTATTAAGCTTATTATTAATTAAAAAGCTGCTTATATTACTTTTTATTTATTTTATTAAATATTTTATTATTTATACTTTTTTACCTTTTTTAAAAAATAAAAGCTTTTAGTTTACTTTTTTAATTATTAATAATAATAATATAAGCTAACGTATTTTACGGCTATATTTAACACCTAGCTATATTTAACACTTTTTTTTTATATAAAAAACGTTTGTGCGTAACTTTATAACTTAGCTAATACTAATGCTATAATAATATAAATAGTACTAATTAATTTATAACTAAATAGTAAGATTAAACATAATTTTTTATATTTATAATATTTTTATTTAGCAAGTTATTAAGTAATATATTAAGCAAAGATTATATTATACTATAAATATTATAATAGTATATAACTTGTTTAATATTAAAAAAAATTTTTAAAAAAAAAACACTATTAAATTTTTTATTTTAATAAAAATCTAATAGTTATACTTATATTATTATATAATTAAAATTAATAAAGTTGTAAATTTATATATAAACCTTTTTACTAAGATTTTTTTAATAATCTTTACTTATTTAATATTTTTATAACTTGCTAAATAAAAATATTATAAATATAAAAAAATTATATTTAACCTTATTATTTAGTTAGAAATTGATTAGTACTATTTATATTATTATAGCAGTAGTATTGGCCAAGTTATAATGTTGCGCACAAACGTTTTTTATATAGGAAAAAAAGTGTGCAATTGACCCGGGTGTGCAATTAACCTATAGGATACGTTAAACTTAATAAATAAAAAAAATAATAAGCTAAATACTTAATATTTTTATTAAAAAAATTAATATTAAATATAAAAGCATTTTAAAATATTGTAAATAAAACTAATAAATAAATAACAAAGCTTTTAATATAGTATTAAAAAAAGTAAATAAAATAATAAAAATATAAATACTTTAATAAATAAAGCTATTTAATTAAAAATAAAAAGCTTTTAAATATAAAGTTAATAAAATATTATAAAAGCTTATTATATTATAAAATATTAATAATTTTTTAAATTAATATTATAATTAAGCTAGTTTAAAAAAAGCAAAGCTTTTTATAAATATTATATTTATTATATAAAATTTATAAATTAAAAAATAAAAATAAGTGCTAATGCAGCCTTATAGGCATAAAAGTAAATATTATAATAAGGGTAAAGTAAGTGCTTTAACTTTAATAAGCTTAACTTTATTAATAGTAATAAATAGTAATAAATAATATAAGTTGCTAGCTTATAACTTATAAAACCTTTTTTATATAAATAATATATTTTAAGTTATTTTATATTATTTAATAAATATATAGCTAGTAAAAAAAATTTAGCTTATATAATTTTAAATTATAGCTTTTTAAGCAATAAATATAAAATTTTATATTACAAGCTTGCTTTTAATTTATTTAAAGTTAAAAATAAGCTTAGCTATAACTATAAATAATTTAAAAAGTATATTAACTATAGCTTAATAACTATTTTATATTAAAAAGCTTATAATATATAATTTATTTAAAAAAAATTAAAATGTTTTATAAAAGCTTATAATAGCTACTTAAAAAGCATAAAAATACTTTTTAAAATTAATTTTAATAGGCTTATTAGCATTAAAAAACTAATAAAATAAAGCATAAGCAAAGCTTTTTATATTTTTATTTTTTTAATTAAACTTAATTAAATAAAAATAAAAAAGCTATAAGCTGCTAAAGCTATTATTATATAAAAAGTAGCAAAAAAATTTATAAATAATAGTTATATAAAAAAGTAAAAAATTTATATATAACGCTATAAAATATATAGTAAGCTTAATTATAATATATAAATATATTAAAATAAATAAAAAATATTTAATAAATTAAATTTTAAATAATATTAAATAATTTTTTATTATATAATTAAGTTTTTAAAAATTATTTATATAAAAATTAAAAAAATATATAATTATTTTAAATATATTAATTATTAACTTTTATATAATAAATATATTTTAAATAATGTATTTTATAGCTATATTTGCTACCTAGCTATATTTCCTACTTTTTTTTTATATAAAAAACGTTTGTATACAACTTTATAACTTAGCTAATATTAATGTTATAATAATATAAATAGTATTAATTAATTTATAACTAAATAATTAGTTTAAATATAATTTTTTTATATTTATAACATTTTTATTTAGCAAATTATTAAAGTATTAAATAAACAAAAATTATTAAAAAGATTTTAGCAAAAAAGTTTATATATAAATTTATAATTTTATTAATTTTAATTATAAAATAATATAAATATAATTATTAGCTTTTTATTAAAATAAAAAACCTAATAATATATATTTTTAATTTAATTACTTTATTATTATATAAGTTAGTTATATACTATTATTATATTTATATTATAATATAATTTTTATTAAAAATTATATAATTTTTGCTTAGTATATTATTTAATAACTTGCTTAATAAAAATATTATAAATATTAAAAAATTATATTTAAACTTATTATTTAGTTATAAATTAATTAGTACTTTTTATATTATTATAGCATTAATATTAGCTAAGCTATAAAGTTGCGTACAAACGTTTATTATATAAAAAAAAAAGTAGTAAATATAGCTAGGTAGCAAATATAGTTATAAAACTTAATATATTAATTATATAAAAATTAATACTTTTTAATATATTTTATAAATTAATTTACAATTTTTTTTATATAAAAAATATTTTTAAACTTATTAATTTTATAGTATGGCCTTGCAATACTTTATAGTATAGCTTTGCAAGGCCTTATAGCTTGGCTTTGCAAGGCCTTATGGTATAGCTTTGCAAGGTCTTATAGTATAGCCTTGCAACACCTTATAGTATAGCCTTGCAAGGCCTTATAGTATGGCCTTGCAGGGCCTTATGGTATGGCCTTGTAATGCTTCATGGTATGGCCTTATAAGGCCTTATAGTAGGTGCGGGTTTGTAGGCCGTGGCTGGGTAGGGCTTAGGCCTGTGGCTGGGTAAGGCTTGTCTTGTGGCTGGGCCAGGTCGAGGACCTTGCCTTTGTACCTTTGGTTTGGCCTTTAAGCTCCTAGAGAACTTGGCGTTGGCTTAGCATTGGCTTGGCATTACTAAAAACAGCAATATTTTTTCCTAATCGGGCCCTTATAAAAAAAAATGTATAGGAATTTTTAGGGAAGATACCTTTCGTTAAAACGAGGGCATATTTAATAATTTTTTTTAAGATTAACGTATTCTATAGGTTAATTGCACACCCGGGTCAATTGCACACTTTTTTTCCTATACAAAAAACGTTTGTGCGCAACATTATAACTTGGCCAATACTAATGCTATAATAATATAAATAGTACCAATTGATTCCTAACTAAATAAAGAGTTCGAATATGATTTTTTTTATATTTATAGCATTTTTATTTAGTAGGTTATTAAGGTAGTAAATAAATAAGAGTTATTAAAAAGATCTTGGCAAAAAGGTCCGTGCATAAATTTATAACTCTATTAATTTTAGTTGTACAATAGTAAAAATATAACTATTAGATTAATAATAAAATAAAGAATTTAGTAGTATTTTTTTTATTTTAATTACTTTAATATTAAATAAGTTATATAGTATTATAGTTTTTATATTATAATATAATCTTTGCTAAAAATTATATAATTTTTGCTTAGCGTATTGCTTAATAACTTGCTAAATAAAAATACTATAAATATAAAAAAATTATATTTAAACTTGTTATTTAGTTAGAAATTAACTAGTATTATTTATATTATTATAGCATTAGTATTGGCCAAGTTATAATATTGCGCACGGACGTTTTTTATATGGGAAAAAAAGTGTGCAATTAACCCATAGGATACGTTAGTTATTTTAATAAATAATATTAATTTTTTTTAATTATTTATATAAAGTTATTAATAAAGTTTTTTTATTTTTTATTATTTTAATAAGCTTTTTAATAAAGTTGCTAATAATAATTTTTAATATATTATAAACATAAATTTTTTTTATTACTATATAATATATATTTTACTAAATTTTAAACTAAATAATATAATATATCTTACCGCTATATTTAATACCCGGCTATATTTAACACTTTTTTTATATAAAAAACGTTTGTGCGCAACTTTATAACTTAACTAACATTAATGCTATAATAATATAAATAGTACTAACGTATCTCACGGCTATATTTAACACTTTTTTTCCTATATAAAAAACGTCTATGCGCAACTTTATAACTTGGCCAATATTAATGCTATAATAATATAAATAGTACCAATCGATTTATAACTAAATAATAAGTTTAAATATAATTTTTTTTATATTTATAGCATTTTTATTTAGCAAGTTGTTAAGGTATTAAATAAGCAAAAATTATAATAAAAAATTTTATAAAAAGGTTTATGCGTAAATTTATAATTTTATTAATTTTATTTATATAATAATATAAATATAATTATTAGCTTTTTATTAAAATAAAAAATTTAGTAGTATTTTTTATTTATTTAATTACTTTAATATTAAAGAAGTTATATATTATTATAACATTTATATTATAATATAATCTTTATTAAAATTTTTATAATCTTTATATAACGTATTACTTAATAACTTGCTAAATAAAAATACTATAAATATAAAAAATATATATATTTAAACTTTTTATTTAGTTATAAATCGATTAGTTAGTACTATTTATATTATTATAGCATTAGTATTAGCTAAGTTATAAAGTTGCGCACGGACGTTTTTTATATAGAAAAAAAGTGTTAAATATAGCCCTAGGATATATTACATGCTTTAATTAAATTATTTATTATAACTAAACTATTATAATAAATTTGTGTTAAAATTTAAATTTATTTACTATATTTATATTTAGTTGAAACTTTTTTATGCATACACTTAAAAACGATCCAGGTTCATGATCTTGTCCCAAACCGCTATGAAATCGCGGACAAACTTTCCATTTCCGTCTGCGCTGCCATAGACCTCTGCTATGGCGCGAAGCTCAGCTTGTGCACCAAAGATCAGGTCGACTCGCGAAGCTGTCCACTTCTCACCACTCTTGCTGTTCACACCGTCGAAAGTCTCGTGGTCAGAGCCCGTGGCCTTCCAAGTTGTGTTCACATCCAACAGGTTGACAAAGAAGTCATTTGTCAGTACTCCTGGCTGCTTTGTTAGCACACCTAGTGTCGACCCATCGTAATTAGCACCTAGCACACGCAAGCCTCCAAGGAGCACCGTCATTTCGGGTGCGGATAGCGTCAGGAGCTGCGCCTTGTCCACCAACATGGCCTCCGTCTGTACTCTGGGAGTCGATTTCCCGTAGTTTCGGAAACCGTCGGCGAAGGGCTCGAGGTGCCCGACAGACACGACGTCTGTTTGCTCCTGGGAAGCGTCTGCTCGTCCGGGCTTGAAGGGCACGCTTGCGCCAGAGGCCTTCTCGACGGCAGCTACTCCAGCGAGCACGATCAGATCCGCCAGGGACACCTTCTTCTCTCCGTTGGCAGCGTTGAATCGTTTCTGGATCTCCTCCAGTGCACCGATCGCCTTGTCCAGCTGCAGGTGACTATTGACTTCCCAGTCACGTTGCGGGGCCAGGCGGATGCGAGCTCCATTAGCACCGCCGCGCTTGTCGCTACCGCGGAATGTTGAAGCCGACGCCCACGATAGCGACACGAGGTGAGAAGTGGTGAAGCCGGCTGCCAAGATGTCCTTCTTCAGAGCCGCAACGTCCTGCTCGTCGATGAGAGCGTGGTGGACGGCGGGAATCGGGTCCTGCCACAGGAGCACCTCCTTGGGGACCTCGGGACCTCGGTAGAGCACCGCGGGACCAAGATCGCGATGCAGGAGCTTGAACCAGGCGCGGGCGAATACGTCGGCAAACTGATCTGGATTCTCAAGGAACCGTCTAGAAATCTTTTCATACTCGGGGTCAAAGCGAAGAGACAGATCGGTGGTTAACATCCTTGGCGGGTGTTTCTTCTCGGGGTCGTAAGCGTCTGGGATAAAAGCATCTGCATTCTTTGCTACCCATTGGTGTGCACCAGCCGGGCTCTTGGTCAACTCCCACTCATAACCAAAGAGGTACTCGAAGAAGTTGTTGCTCCACTTTGTCGGCGTCTTGGTCCAGATGACTTCCAGGCCACTAGTGATGGTGTCAGGGCCCTTACCCCTCCCATGGTTATTCTTCCAGCCAAGACCCTGTTGCTCAATGCCAGCAGCCTCCGGCTCCCTACCGATGTTGGAGGCCGGGGCGGCGCCATGAGTCTTACCAAAGGTATGCCCACCAGCAATGAGAGCGACAGTCTCTTCATCGTTCACTATGGCGCGTGGCACACGTTAGTTGCCACCAAGATCCTGAGCAGATGTGGGACATAGACTTACTTGCCATACGACCAAATGTGTCGCGAATATCGTGGGCGGCTGCGATGGGGTCGGGGGTACCATCGGGACCCTCGGGGTTCACATAGATTAGGCCCATATGAGCAGCGGCGAGCGGCTTCTCGAGGTCACGAGAATGTACCTTGGCCTTGGGATCCTCGTCGGCGGAGACGGCGGCATGGGAGGAAGGGCCGGCGTAACCCTCGGAATAGCGGGCATTGTTGCCTAGCCAGGTGTTCTCGGAGCCCCAGTAGGCAACCTCGTCGGCTTCCCAGGTGTCCGCGCGGCCACCGGCAAAGCCGAACGTCGTAAAGCCCATGGACTCAAGGGCGACGTTGCCGGTCAGCAAAAGGAGGTCGGCCCACGAGATCTTGTTGCCGTACTTCTGCTTGATGGGCCATAACAGTCGGCGGGCCTTGTCGAGACTCACGTTGTCGGGCCAGCTGTTGAGGGGAGCAAAGCGCTGCTGGCCCTGGCCACCGCCACCGCGGCCATCGAAAACACGGTACGTGCCGGCGCTGTGCCAAGCCATGCGGATGAAGAGACCACCGTAGTGCCCAAAGTCGGCCGGCCACCAGTCCTGAGAGTCGGTCATGAGATCGTGCAAGTCTTTCTTCAGAGCGAAATAGTCGAGGGACTTGAAGGCTTCGGCATAGTCAAAGTCTTTGTCCAGGGGGTTGGAGGAGGGGTTGGGTTGGCGAAGGATATTCAATCGCAGCTGCTCAGGCCACCAGTCGGTGTTCCTGGTGCCACCGCCGGCCACATTGGGCTTCACGGGGCACTCGGCGGGTTTTGCTGCCATGGCGATGGGTGATGTATGGAAACGAGCAACGGGCTGGGCTCGGACGCGGATAGTGGGCGAGGTTTGAATGAAGACGCGAACGTGACGAACAGAGACAGTTCGGGAATAGGACTTTAGCATACCCAAGCCCGATGATGGGAAAGGAGAGGAGGGGCGAAATAAAGAAAGGGAGGAAGATGGATAAAGCGGGAGGGAAGAAGAAAGACCAGGTTTATATGAAGCCCGTCGTCAGCAAAGACCGGAACGGAACAGAACCCCGCACTTGATCCCCAATAGCCATCTGTCAGACCACTGCCGCATTGCGTGACATTGATCTGCCCCGGTCGCCAGGCATTGCCTTGTTGGTCGGTTGAAAGCAATTGTACCTTGAGCGAACTCCTCTAGCGAGGTCTGGCATGGTCCAGCAGGGTCCGGCAAGCCTGGCAAGCCCTGGAGTCGACCTACCAGACGCGACAGAACGGGAGGGGTCTGGGGATGCATCGGACAAAGGGTCGGCATCTGCGGAGTCACCTCAAGGTCCCCTGAGCTGACTGTTTGGCCCCTCGCATCTTAGCTGCACACAGACACCCCCCTGGCAGTTCTATTTACACTCGTCTGTTCGTCTCTCTTCTGTCGTCTGTCGTCTGCCGTCTGTCATCTGCAATCTGTCCCCCCATCGTCCACTGTCGTTTCCGATTATGCGCTATCGGCGTATACCGTCTACAATCGACTCCATCTTTCCAATGAGGACATCTCTCTACGCCGCCAAGACCTTCCCTTTTCGGGGGTTTTCCGGGGGTGGTTCGGCAACTGTGGACTCGATACCACGTTTGAGCGGGGGGAGGGGTAAAGAGGTGATGGATCGCTGCTGTGGGGGTGAAGCAAGCACTGTACACGGTCTAGCAGTAAGACCAGTAAGACCACCGGGTAGTACCGGGGGTCCACGAGCTGCATTACCCCTATCATTCTGCCTATCAGGACCCTTAGGCCCCTCTCTGAATCATATTCCCTCGTTCTGTACATCTGTATAGATGTCGGGGGCAAAATCATATATCCTGCCAAGACCTGAGGGACAGTACGATCTGAGACACTAAGGAAACTGTATTACTATAGGACTAAGAGAATTAATTCCAGACATCCACACAGCCGGCAGCGGACTGTCGAAAATTTTCCGGCTCGACCAGCCGCTGCCAGCCCCGCAAAGTACATGTTTAAATGTCTCACCTCCCTGGACACCTATACATGTATATACCTACTATTACTACCTGCATTAACCTATATACTATAGCTAGAGTTGAAATTAACAAGGTCTATAAAACCTGTTTGCTAAGACATAACTATAAGCTTTATTTGTTAGGCCACACAGTGGCGGTGCACCGTGTTAGGTGGCATCATACTGTGTATCATATAGCTGGTCCCTTATTGATAGCTTCTTCACGTCCCTTTCTTCTTTTAGCAACAATATAGAATGAACACATGTCATGACACTATCTCCATGTCCCATCGACACCATCGTGATCGTCTAGCATTATTATAAATATAATATAATGTATCCTACGGCTATATTTAACACCTAGCCATATTTAACACTTTTTCTCACCTTTGTATATATAACTTTTGATCTATTATATCTTTACTACCTACTATAGTAAGCTTTTAAAAAGAGTTTAATATTATTTTTGCACTTTAAGCGCTTTATATAAACTTAAAACTAAGCATTTAATATGTAGCTAAAATTTATAATATACTATATATAACCTTTTTTAATTAAAAATATAATTATATAATAATATTTAATAAGTGTATTAATAATTAAAAACTTATTAAATTTAAAAAGCAAGCTATAATATAATATATACTTAACTTTATTATATAATTATTTTTATTTAAATATAAGAATATTAAAAATATAGCTAGTTAACTAATTATTAAAGTTATATAATAAAAAATATATTAATAAAAATTAAACTTTTATTTTTATATAATAATAATTAGCTTTTATAATATATTTAAATTACTAAATTAATTATTAGCCCATTTTATATAAAATTTTATTTAAATATTATAAGTAGTTTATTTTTATATAAAATATAAAAATAAAATATAAATATTTAAAAAATATATATAATATATTTTATAGCTATATTTAATACTTAGCTATATTTAATACTTTTTTTAATTTTTATATAAACAATTTTTTATAACTTAACTATATAATAAAACATTAATTTAAACTATTTAAAATTAAATTTGCTAAATAATTTTTTTTTATTTTAATATGTTTACATATTATAGCTAAGCTTGCTATATATTTTATAGCATTATATATAAGTTTTTGCTTCTTTATATAATTACTACTTATATACTTTTTTGCTATTTTTTATATAGCAGCTGCTTTAGCAGCTTATAACTTTTTTATATTTTATATATAAAGTAATTTTTTATTTTATAATTTTAATTTTTTTATATAATAATATTAACTAAATTAATTGTTTATTATATAAAAAGTTATAACTTTTTTTAATAAAGCTAAATAATATATAATAGCTATTATATTATATATAATTTGCTATATACTTTTAATAATATATATTAGCAAGCTATTTTAATATTATATAATAAAATATTTAATAAATATAAACTAAAATATTATGTTTTATATATTGTTTAAAGTAATAAATTGCTAAGGTAAAAGCAAACTATTAAATAAAGCTTTAATTATAAAAATAGTTAAATAAAAATTTAGCTAAGCAATAATATATTTTAAGTTATATAGCATTAATTTTGTTTTTTAAAAACTTTTTTATATATTTGCTTTTATTATTAATATATTAAATATATTAAAAAATATAAGTAAAATTTTTTTTTTTTGTATATATATAATATATGCTTATATTAAGTGTTTAAAATTTTTTTTTTAATTATTTTAAAAAGCTAAAATAGCTAATATTAAAACGCTAAAGCTTATATAATAAATATGCTAGCATATAAAATATAATAATATTATTATTTTTTTAATATTTTTTAAAATTATATAAATAATAGCTTTTATAGCTATTAAAAATTAAAAGTTAGTAAATATTTTTTATATAATTACTTATATATTAATTAAAATGTTAAACTTAATTAATATTTTATTTATTTATTATTTAGCTATTTTTTATAATTATAATAACTTAGTTAACTATTAAGTAATAAAGTGCTTTTATATTAAAATAATAAATAAAAATTTTTATAACAATAATATATAGCAAAATAATATAGCTATATAATAAAATAGCTTAAATAATTATAGCTTATTTATAATTGCTTTGCTATACTGCTTTTAAGTTTTTTATATAATTAAATATAATTATAACTATTTTAAATAAAATTTTGCTTACAATAAATTTAGTTTTATTAAAGTTATATAACGTATCTTATGGCTATATTTGCTACCCGGCCATATTTGCCACTTTTCCTTACTTTTGTACAAATAATCTTTTATAACTTAATTATATAACAAAAAATTAATTTAAACTATTTAAAATTAGATTTGCTAAATATTTTTATTTTATTTTAACATATTTGCACATTATAGCTAGGCTTGCTGTATATTTTATAGCGTTGCGCGCAAGTTTTTTGCTTTTTTATATAACTATTACTTGTACACCTTTTTACTATTTTTTGCGCAGCAGCTGCTTTAGCAGCTTATAACTTTTTTATATTTTATATATAAAATAAATTTTTATTTTATAATTTTGTTTTTTTTATATAGTAATATTAACTAAGTTAATTATTTGCTATATAAAAAGTTATAATTTTTTTTTAACAAAGCTAGATAATATATAATAGCTGTTGCACTATATATAATTTGCTATATATTTTTAATAATATATATTAGCAAGCTATTAAGTAAAGCTTTAATTATGAAAGTAGTTAAACAAAAATTTAGTTAAACAATAATATATTTTAAGTTATATAGCACTAATTTTATTTTTTAAAAACCTTTTTATATATTAGCTTTTATTATTAATATATTAAACGCATTAAAAAACATAAGTAAAAAATATTTTTTTAATATATATATAATATATGCTTATATTAAGTATTTAATTTTTTTTTATATAACTATTTTAAAAAGCTAAAATAGCTAATATTAAAAAGCTAAAGCTTATATAATAAATATGTTAGCAAATAAAATATAATATTATTATTATTTTTATAATACTTTTTAAAATTATATAAATAATAGCTTTTATACTTATTAAAAATTAAAAATTAATATATACTTTTTATATAACTATTTATATATTAATTAAAATATTAAATTTAATT
>Ga0247782_1000565_pt1 | contig 16387 bp, 3 predicted proteins | sample UWRJL019104C5_FD_179928 | JGI IMG/M metagenome (GOLD analysis project Ga0247782, IMG submission 179928) | Plant litter microbial communities from Arlington Agricultural Research Station in Wisconsin, United States - UWRJ-L019-104C-5 | ecosystem: Environmental > Terrestrial > Plant litter >...
AAAACTATATAAAAAAAAAAAAAATATAGCTTAAAAAGATCTAGCTTAAAAAGATCTAGCTTTAAATATTAATTTTATTAAAATTATAAAAGCTATTACTATAAGCATAAAAAAAGTTAAAAAGTTAATTTAATAAGCTAAAAATAAAAAAGCAAGCTTTATTTTTAAATAAATAAATAAAAATTTTTAAGCAGCTATACTAATAAATTAAATTAAACAATATTAATTTATTATTAACAAATTTATGCTTTTAGCATACTTTATTATAAAAGTTTTAAACTATATAAATTTTTTAAAAAATCTAAGTATAAAAAACTTCTTAAATAAAGCTATTATTATAGTAAAGTTTTTTTAGTTATAGCAATAAGTCTACCTTTTTTTATTTTTCAATTAGCCGTTTTGTTCTTAGGGTTAGGACCGCCATGGCCGTCTTTGCGCAGCTTTTCTCCGCGTTCGAATTATTGTCGCCTGCATCGCAGCTCTAATTAGTCGGCCGATTTCCTGTTCCGGAATCCCACCTTTCCGTTTGGAATTATTGTCGCCAGAGCGGCTGCGTTAATTGGTCGGCCATTTCCTGTCTCGGCCTTAGTCTGCCTGCCAAGACCTGTTTTTATTGGCTGCATCCTGCCTGCCCTGGCCTTTCCCTTTTTAGAATTGTCGCGCGACCGCGGCCATGAGGGCCATAGTACGAGGGCCTACAAGGCCATGTCATTGGCCGTACTATGAGGGCCTACGAGGCCATGTCATTGGCCGTACTACGAGGGCCGTACTACGAGGGCCGTACTACGAGGGCCTGCAAGGCCATGCAAGGCAATGTGAGGCCATGCCATATGGCCACTTGCAAGCCAATGCAAGGCCAGGCTATGAAGGCCCTATTATAAGGGCCATACTATGAGGGCCTGCGAGGCCATGCATGACAATGTGAGGCTATATTACAAGGGCACTTGCAAGGCAATGCAAGGCCATGCCATAAGTGCCTGCAAGGCTATATAAGGACCTGCAAGGCCATGCCATAAGGGCCTTACTATGTAGGCATGACTTTGAGGGCCTGCAAGGCCATGCCATATGGCCACTTGCAAGGCAATGCAAGGCCAGGCTATGAGGGCCTATAAGGCCATCCAAGGCCATGCTATAAAAGCACTTGCAAAGCAATGCAAAGCCGTACCATAAAGGCCTACAAGGCCAACTACGCTATTTCTTTTAGAATTATTGTTGCTAAGGCAGCTGATTTAATTAGCTAGCTAATTTTTTGTTTAAACATTAGTATTTTTGCTAAGGCCTATTTTTAGTAGCTATATTCTGTATGGCCTGGCCTTTCCTCCTTTAAAATTGCTATTGTGCAACTGCTATAACAGCTATACTATAAGACCTTGCTATAACAGCCATGCTATAAAAGCTTTACTATAAAAGCTTGCAAGGCTACCTATACTTATACTATTAAGCTTATATAAAAAAAATTAATATGCTTAAAAGTATATATAGTTTATTTATATGCTTAAAAAGCACTTATATTATATTTATATGCTTAGAAGCATTAGTAGTATATATATATGTATAAGGTAATCTAAAGGTAGGTATAAATTATTATAATAAAAATAAGATATATTAATAAAGCAAATATAGCTAAAAGCTATAGCAAATAATAATTTTATTATGTGTACGCTTTATTTTTTTTATTTAATTTATATATATATTACTATGCATAGTAATATAAGCTTTTAGCTTATATTAACATGCACCTTTTACCTAGGTATATTAGTATGCTTAAAAAGCATATGTAGTATATTTATATGCTTAGCAAGCATTTATAATATATTTATATTTTTAAAAAGCATGCGTAGTGTTATAAGAGGTAAGGTTTAGTATGTTGCAAAATAATATGCTAGATTTTAAAAAGTAGCTATAAAAGATAACTTTTATTTAGTATGCTAATTATGTATGGCTATAAGGCCTTATTAGGCCTTTAGCTAATCTTTGGCTTGCTTTTAGCAAGCTTGCACAAGCAGTACATACTTTTTTAATAGTTAGTTCTTAAAAAAGGTATATTTTTTTTATAAGTATATTTATATGCTTAAAAAGCATATATATTATATTTATATGCTTAAAAGCATATATAGTATATTTGTGCGCTTAAAAGCATATATAGTATATTTATATGCTTTTATAATGTTTATATGTATATATAAATTAGTTATAGCTTAATTATAGCATATATATATTTAACTGTTAAACTAAAAGCAAAATACTTATAAAAAATACTTTTTATAATGCTTAATTATATATACTACTATAAAGCATACAATATATATTTGTATGCTTAAAAAGTATGCAACATATATTTGTAGGCTTAAAAAGCATACATATTTTATTTATATGCTTAAGTAGCTTATTTTTATAATTAAATACTTTTAAAGTATATATATATGTGTATAGCTTAGTTATAGCTTATTTATAGCTTATATATACTTACTTATTATAAAGCAAGCTAAATTTATTTAAATGCTTTTTAAGCACGCAATGCTTACTTATATGCTTAAAAAGTATACATAATATATTATATGCTTAAAACTTTTATACTTTAATAAAAAATTAAAATGCTTTGTTAAACTTAAGCAACTTAAACTTAGATTTAGCTTAAGACTATATAATAGCTTTGCTAAAGCTTAACTAATACTTATAGCTTAGGGCTAATAGGTAGGCTAACTACTAACTATTTATAACAAGCCTTGCACAAAAGGCCGTAAAAGCTTAAGCAAGCATAACTTAATTTTAACTTATAGTCTACTTAGTAAGCATAGTATGCATGCTTATAATAACTAATATTATAAAGCCTAAAACTTTATGCTAGGCTAAAAAAACTATATACTAGTCCAGCTAGTATAAAAGCATAAAAAGCAAATATAAGTTACTAGTTAACAACTATACTTAAAAACTTTATTACTTTTTAATAAAGCATAAAGCTTTGTTAAAAAAATAAGTATTTAGGCTAAAAAGAGGACTAAATAGGTTTATTATTTACTATAAAGCTAAATAAGTTGTTAAAAGCTTTAAATAAGTAAAAAGCTTTAACTATAATAAAACGTTTGCTTTAGTAGTTAACTTAATAAGCTATAGCTTAAAGCAGTTCTTTTAAATTTAGTATAAAACTTTTATAGCCTTTTTAAAGTTACTAAGCTTTATTTTATTAGATGCTAATGTTAAAATGTTTGCTAAAGGCTACACTTATATTGCAGTATATATTAACAACTTATTAATTACTAATTTTTTTGCTAAAAAAGTTAAAAAGTAACCAGGCCTTTAGCAAAAAATTTAGCATAACAAATTTAAGCTTTTGCTTTTATTACCTAAGAATAATAATTAAATAAGATAGACCTAGCTATACTTTATACTTAAAGCAAAGCGCTTATACTAAGAAAATTTTTAAAAACTTTAGCTTTTAAAATGTTAAACTTATAAACATTTTAATAAAGATAGCAGCCTTTAATTTTTTGCTTACTAATTATGTTGCTATAGCTAAAAACTAAGCTTAGTATGCTAGCGCTATAAAATTGTTAATATATGCTATGCTTAAAACATGTTTAAATATTGCATATGCTATATTTTTTTATAGTTACTTTTTAGCAAGGCTTAATAAGGCTTATAAAGCACTAGTAAAAAAAATTTTTAAATATTTTAAAAAAACTATTAATATAGAACTAGTATACTATAGCAAACTTTAAGACCTAGTAAGTTATATTAATGCTAACTTTGCTAAAAATTATAAAACTAAAAAATTAAACTTAAAATATATTTTTAGCATTAGTAGTATGCTTTTAAGCTAAAGTTTAAAGTGCTAACTAACTATATTACTTTTTTTTTGCAAGTTAAAATAGAAAAGCTAAACGCTAGCTACTAAAAAAGCTATCTAGCTAAAGCTTTTGTTTAAAAAGCTAAATGCTATGCAAAAAATAATAATTATTATTATTTATAGTAATAACTAAGGCGCTATTGCACTAGCTAACAACCTTACTTACTATGTTAATATAAAGCATATAATTACTTAGCTTTAGTTTATATATAAATAGTAAGCTGTAAGCAACATTAAGCTTTAATATATTTTTATTACTAAATAAGTGGCTAATAGGCTAACTAAAGCACTGTTTAAAAACAATTTTTTTTGCTTTTTGCAGTGCACTAGGCCTAAAGTAAGTAAAAGTTATATAATATAAGTTATATAAATTATTATATAACTAGCTAAAAGTTGCTACTAAAAAAGATTTTTTTACAAATTATTACTTACTAGCAAGTGTAAAACATATTAATAAATACTTTTAAAAATTATAATAAAACCTTTTTATAAAATGCTTTTTTTTTTTTTACTTTTTTTAAAGTTAGTAAGAGCAAGGTTTACTTAACTTATTAGGCTACTATTACTTCTTGCAAACCTTTTGCTTTAAAAGCAAACCTTTATATTTGCTTTATTTTATTTATTTTTGCTTTAGTAACAAAGTAAACTAGGCAATTTATAAAAAAGCCTTTATACTTGCTTTTAGTATAGCTAATAGCTAAAAAAGGCTAGCATATTTTAAATACTTTGCTGTAAGCAAATAAAAAATATTTTTTTAAAGAAAAGGAAAACTAAAAAGCTTTTGTAGTAGCTATTATAGCTAACTATGCTAAGCGCTAACAAATTAGTTTTAAACCTATAGGCTTAAGCCTTAATAGTGTAGTATATGCACTAACAAATGCCTTTTAAAAATAACCTTACTAAGTTATTTATAAGCACTCTGCTTATAAAGCTTTATAAAGGTTAAATTGCTTACTTAATTAAACCTGTGCTAAAAGCATACTTATAGCCTTATAAATAGCTATTTAAAGACTTATAAAAGTAGTTTTTTATACTATATTTAAAGTTGTCTAAGTAGAAAATAGTATATAAAGTATAACATCTTTACTTAAAACAAGACTATAAAGCCTAACGCTAGCGTTCTTAAAGATTACCTTTACTTAAGTGTTAGCGGCCTTAGACCTAAAAACAGCAGCCTTTAAAAGTAGCGTTTTACTAAGAATAAGAGGCATCTTTTAAAAGCATTAGCGTTGCTATTACTTAATAGCTTGTATTTTTTTTTTTTTTTTTTTAAAAATTTTTTCTGCAAGGTTTTTTATATAGGTTTTAAACTAGTATTTAAACATAAAATAAAAAAGGTTTAAAACTAAGTAATTAATAGCAGCAGTCTTTTTATGCTTATATTATAGTTTATTATATTATTTTATTAAAGCATGTTTTAGTGCTTTTAAAAGGGAGAAAAGATAGCGCTGCAGCATTATTTTGCATTACTAACTTAAGCTTTACTACCTTTTTTAGCAAGCTTAAAAAGCAACTAAAGTTAATATTAAACCGCTTTAATGCTTACTATTAACTTTAGCTGCTTACTAGCACTGCTTAGCAGCTTTTATTAAAATAAAAATATGTTTAATAAACACTGCTTTTTTTAAACTTAGCGCTATAATATAGCACTACTAAAAAAAGAAGCAAGCTGCTACATGCTTTGTTTAAGGTTATAAAGTTTGCAGCACTTTTATTATAGCTATAAGTAACTATAATAGCGCTAGCAAAAGCAGTTAATAGTTACTATATAAGTTATAAAATAATTAATGCTAAGATTTTTAATAGCACTACCTCTAGTTACTTACTAACATTGCTGCTATTAGGTAGCGTTGCTTTTAAACTTTTACTAATATTATTACTTCTAAGTTTTTGTTAGCACTAGCCTTAGTTGCTTACAAAAGTTATCTTAAACTACTACTAAGTAGTATTGCTTTTAAATTTTTATTAGTATTATTACTTTTAAGTACTTATTAGCACTGCTTTTAGTTGCTTATAAAAGTTATTTTAAACTACTACTAAGTAGTATTACCCTTAAATTCTTACTAGTATTATTACTTTTAAGTGCTTATTAGCACTACCTTTAGTTGCCTACAAAAGTCTTTTTAAACTATTACTAAGTAGTATTGCTTCTAAATTCTTACTAGTATTGTTACCTCTAAGTGCTTATTAGCACCAGCCCTAGTTGCTTATAAAAGTTATCTTAAACTACTACTAAGTAGTATTACCTTTAGATTCCTACTAGCATTGTTACTATTAGGTGCTTAATAGTAGTAACCTAGTTGCTTACAAAAGTTTTTTTAAACTACTAATAGGCAGCATTGCCCTTAGATCCTTACTAGCATTACTACCTTTAAATGCTTATTAGCACTAGCTCTAGCCGCTATTATTTTTATATACCTTAAACTATTAGGTTATTACTTTAATTATTTTAAAAAACGTAGATATTATGCTACCTTGCACTACTAGGTCACCTTAACGTTGCTATACCTCTTACAAAAGCAAGTAATAATATAATAATACTAGCTAATAGTAGCATTATAAGTTGCTAAGCCCTCAGTACTAACGCTAAAGCTATGCCTACAGCCGCCATAAGGCAAGCCTACAGGCTGGTTACCAGCTGGTTCAACACTATACACTTACTAGAGCTACTACCAAGTATACTAAAGGCATTCCTAACAGCAATCCAACCTAAAGAGTGAACCTTCTTTATATACCTACTAACCCTAGTTAGGTCTAAAACACAGCTTAAAAGGTTTTAGTCTAGTTAAGCTAATCTTAACAAATTATTTATATAAGATTTTTAGGATTATAACTTACAAAGCTATTTTTTAGGTTAAGCAAGATGTACGCAAGCATACTTAGTTAAAATTATAAATTGTACTAATTAACTGCAACTATTATAAAACCTACTAAAAGCTACTAAGCAATTACACTAATTAACTACGACTACTACAAAACCTACTAAAGGCTACTAAGCAATTGCACTAATTGACTGCAACCACTGCAAAACCTACTAAAGGTCACTAAGCAATTGTACTAATTAACTGTAACTACTGCAAACCTACTAAAGGTTGCTAAGCAATTGCACTAATTAACTATAACCACTGCAAACCTACTAAAGGTTGCTAAGCAATTGCACTAATTGACTGCAACTATTGTAAACCTACTAAAGGTTGCTAAGCAATTGCACTAAGGCACTATATAACCTATGTTTAAAAGGACCTACCCTTAGCAAATAACTACTATATTTATAGGGTAAGCTACGACCATATAGTTTAGAGTAAGTAGGAAAGAAAAGAGCAAACCTTAGAGGAGGGGCTTGCAATAATGTATATAAAAAAATTATATAGGATAAGGTTGTAGCTAATTAATAAAAAAGATAGTCTGTACTATTAATATAACTTGCTTAGTTATTTGCACTATGGCCTATATATAATATATTTGTTACAATATATATAAAAAGATTGTGTGTAGTAAGGTTGCGGCCAATTAATAAAAAAGATAGGCTGTGCTATTAATAAGATTTTAATTAGTTATTTACCTTGTGTTCTACGTACAATACGTTTGTTATATTATATAAGGCCACAACCATATACAACTAGTATAAGGACTATTAATAAGCAAGGCTAAGTAGTATTATATAGTATAGCTATTATATTAAAAAGCATAAAAGTATATTTATATGCTTAAAAGTATGCAAAATATATTAGTATGCTTAAAAACTATGCTAACTATATTATATGCTTAAAAGCATACAAAGTGTATATATGTGCTTAAGTAGCTTATTTTAGTAATTAAACGCTTTTATAGTATGTGTGTTATATGTATATATAGCGTATATATATTTAACTATTAAACTATATAAGGGTAAAACACCTATAAAAAACACCTTTTATAATGTTTAATTGCTATAAAAGTTAAGGTTTAGTACATTGCAAAGTAATGTGCTAGATTTTAAAAAGTAGCTCTAAAAGATTACTTTTATTTAGTGTACTAATTGTATGTGGCCGTAGGCTATATTAGGCCTTTAGCTAATCCTTGGGGAGAGGTTGCCGTAGTACGTACTAAGGTACGTACCTTATAGGTGCGTGGTGCAAGTATGTACCTAGTAGCGGATTCCTTGTTATAATTGCATATACTTACTATAAAGCATGCAAAGTGTAATTTATATGCTTGGGGAGCATGCAAAGTATTTATATGCTTAAAGAGTATGTAAAGTGTAATTTATATGCTTAAAGAGCATGCAAAGTGTTTATATGCTTAAAGAGCATATAAAGTATTTATGTGCTCCTTATAATAATTGTGGCCAAAATTATATATTTTGCTAAGACTTCTTTTATAGTATTACCTAGTGCGTTAACCTAGTACTAAACCAAGCAAATAGGCTATAAGCCCTTAATAAGGGCAGTAGCACTAACTTAGCAAGTAAACAAAATACTTTTTTATAACTTTATCTTGCACTCTACTAAAATACTACGCGTTTTAAAACCTTTTACTAAAATACTTGTTAGTTATAAGCTACTTTAACGCTTATAACACATTAAAAAATCTGCTAAAATAATAACGTTTTTTATTACTTTAAATACCTAGTTTAATTTTACTTTAAACACCTAGTTTGATTTTGTTGTTGGCCTATACTATAAGTACGCGTTTTTATACATATTTATTATAGCTAACTTTATAACTTTAAACAAGGAAACTATTTTTTTAACTAGCTATACTGTATGTTTTAAAGTAGGCAAAGTTTACTACTTTAGTGCTATACCTCTTAGCAAAGTAGATGCTAACAGCGCTTTATTTATTACTAACTTAAAACGGTTTTTAATTGATAATGCTTTTTAAGGCAGCATGATTTTGCTGCTAAGCCTTGTGTTAAGGCGGCCTACTAAAGCTTTATAGAATATGATTAGAAATAGGGCCTAAGTGCAAGTTACTAATATTATAGCTGGTTTTTAACGTGTTAATAATAAAGAATAGGTAGACTATATATATATAATAAGCATAAGCACACTTATTTTTACTTGAAATGTGCTAGCAAGGTATAATATAACTACTTTATTATATTATAAAGCTTTTTAAAATAAGCTTTATTATTAGACTTCTTATTTATTTTGGCCCTCTTGGCTATAGATATTTATATAGCTAAAAAATGCTTGTTATGCTTAAGATCTTTAACTTTTGCAAGGTTTATAGGGTTTTTAAGATCTATACGGTAAGTAGGAGCTTTAGCTTAGTTTGCTTTTACCTATTCTTTTGCTAATTGTACTTATTCTGCTTTTTTTTTTTTTAAAGGAAGCTTGGTCTTGCTAGTATTTGGTGGCTAAGTGCCTTTTTTATAGGTATTTCTGCCTTTTAGGTAAATAACCTACTAAATATGGCCTTAAAGGTGTTTAATACACTTTTGCGCTATATTTAGGTTAAATTTAGCCTACTTGTAGTGCTATGCTTTAGTTATCTTGGCTTTGTTTTTGCCCTTGTTGGCTAGTAAAGTAAGGGTCTTTATGCGGAACTAAAAGGGCTTAATTGTAAAGAGATTAGGCGAGTTAGCAAGCTATGCTATAGTTATAAGCCTTGCCTTGTCCTATACCTCTTTGCACTAAGAGAATATATGTAAGGGGACGTTGTTTTCTTAAGCAATAAAAGCAGGACCTAGGTACTTTTTTTGCAATTTTTGCAAAAAAGGTATATATAATAGTTTTAAAACCTTTTTTTAATAGCAGATCCAGTTAATACTGCTATGCTTGCTTTAACGCACTTAAGCGCTTGTTTTTTTTATAAACTGCTAAGTTGGCTTATGCCCCTTTTTATTGCTTGCAAGGCTTAGGGCCTTTATTGCTACTTTAGCCTTTTATGCAGCCTTAGCCCCTGGCTTTGCGGCCTTATTATAATTGTTTATTATGCTAGCGTACTTTTTTGCTATAGAGGCAGTTTGCGTAGGCCATATATATAAAGGGCCTAACTTATACTAGGTAAAAGCCCCTTAAAACATAAAGTCCTTAAAGCTTTTTTAGCGCTCCCTAATAACAGTGGCCTTATAGGCCTTATGAGGCTTTTGCTATACCCTTTGGCGGCCTTAAGGGGCGTTAAGGACCACAAAGGTCTTATTACTTTATACAACGCGTTTTCACTCTTTTAAGCTCTACATCTATACCTTTAAATACTACTGCAAGCGCGCTATACAGTCTAACTTTTTTAAACCTAGTTTAGTAGTATATTTAACGCTTTTATAGCTATTAGTTGTAAAGAACTATAATACTGTTTGCTATAAGATATTATTTTTTTTATTATTATTGTTAAGGCTGTTTTAAGAAGCGTTTTAAGCATTTATAAAAGTTTTTTAGGCATTATAAGCTTTTATTAATTTATACGTTAAAAACTTGCGTATAGCTTTACTACTAATAATAATATTTTAAATTTGCTGTTTTTTAGCCTTATTTAAAATAGGCTTATAGCTTTTTTTTAGCGTATTTATAATAAATTTAGCTAAAATAAGCCTTTTAAAAAAGTAACTATAGGATTAGGCCTTAGCTATAAGCAAGGCAAGGCTAAAGATTGTATAACCTGTTTTTTTAGCTATTTTAGCCTTAAGAAGCTTTTTAGCGTGTAGTAAAAGGGCTTAAATTTAAGTTGTAAGGTTAGTTTTTTTATTTATTTTTAGCTTATTTATTAGTTAGTTAGTTAAGCTAAGCATAATTAAGGTTATATATAATTTTAGTATAGGTAAAATAGTATAAGTTTTAAGTAAGCAAAGATTAATGCTTTAAAGCTTTTGTTAAACTATATAACTGTTTTATAATTTATATAGACCTAGTTGTTTTAGCAAAATATATAATTTTAGCTGTAACTGCTATAGTTATAACTTAATTGTAGCATATATATATTTAACTATTAAACCTAGGGCAAAACACTTATAAGAAACACTTTTTATAATGTTTAATTATATATATTTATTATAAAGCATATAACATATATTTGTATGCTTAAAAAGTATATATATTATATTTATATGCCTAGGTACTTTATTTCTATAATCAAACACCCTTGCAATATATATGTGTATATATGTAGCTTAGTTATGCTTTATTTGTAGCATATATGCACTTACTTATTATAAAGCATATAAAATGTTTTTTTATGCTCTTTAAGTATAAAAAGTATATTTTAATATTTCTTAAGCATATAAAGTATATTTTTATGCTTATAAAGCATGCTAAATAGCCTAGCATGTACAGTTTTAATATTAATATTTATATGCTATAACTTATTAAGCGTTAGTAAGGTTAATGCTAGCTAGTAGTTAATTAGTACAAAGCATGTATAGCTTTTATTAAAACTAAAATATAGCTTTGTAAGTTGTAATTTAAAAAATCTTATATAAATAATTTGTTAAGATTAGCTTAACTAAACTAAAACCTTTTAAGCTGTGTTTTAAACTTAAATAGGGTTGGTAGGTATATAAAGAAGGCTTACTTTTTAGGTTAGATTGCTATTAAAAATGCTTTTAACGCATTTAAAAGTAACTTTAGTATATGTTAAGGTGTAAAACTAGCTAGTAACTAACTTGCAGGCCTATTTTATAGCAGCTATAAGCATAACTTAATAATTAATACTAAAGGCTTAAAAACTTATAATGCTATTACTAGCTAGTATTACTATATTATTACTTATATTTATTAAGGGCATAGTAATGTTAAGGTAACCTAGTAGTGCAAAGTGTTATAATGTTTACGTTTACTATTATAGCTAAAAGTAATAAGCTAATAGTTTATATTATATAAAAATAATAGCTACTAGGGCAAGTGCTTAACAAATACTTAAGGGTGACAACTTTAGTAAAAATATAAGGCAATGCTGCTTGATAGTAGTAATATTAGTAAGCAACTAAAAGTAATACTGTTAAAAATCTTAGTATTAATTGTTTTATAACTTATATAGCAGCTATTAATTGCTTTTTTTAGCGCTATTATAGTTTATAGGCTATAATAAAAGTGCTGTAGTTTTTATAACCTTAAACAAAGTGCGTAGCAGTTTGCTTTCTTTTTTAGTAGTGCTACCTTATAGTATTAAATTTAAAAAGAGCTATGTTTATTAAACGTGTTTACGTTTTAATAAGAGCAGCTAGATAGTGCTATACTATTTAAAGGCAACTAAGGGCAACGCTGCTTAATAGTAACAATATATGTAGGTGACTAGAGGTAATGTTATACTATTTAAAAGCAACTAAGGATAACGCTGCTTAATAGCAGCAATATATATAGGTGACTAGGGGTAGTGTTATACTATTTAAGAGCAACTAAGAGCAACGCTGCTTAATAGCAGCAATATATATAGGTGACTAGAGGTAGTGTTATACTATTTAAGGGTAACTAGGGGCAACGCTGCTTAATAGCAGCAATATATGTGGGTAACTAGGAGTAATGTTATACTATTTAAAAGTAACTAAGGACAACGCTGCTTAATAGCAGCAATATATGTGGGTAACTAGGAGTAATGTTATACTATTTAAAAGTAACTAAGGACAACGCTGCTTAATAGCAGCAATATATATAGGTGACTAGGGGTAGTGTTATACTATTTAAGAGCAACTAAGAGCAACGCTGCTTAATAGTAGCAATATATGTAGGCAACTAAAAGTAATGCTATTAAAAATCTTAGTATTAATTGTTTTATAACTTATATAGCGGCTATTAACTGCTTTTGCTAGCGCTATTATAGTTTATAAGCTATAATAAAAGTGCTGCAGTTCTTATAACTCTAAATAAAGTGCATAGCAGTTTGCCTCTTTCTCTAGCAGTGCTACCTTATAGTAATAAATTTAAAAAGAGCTATTTTTGTTAAATAGTTTTTGTTATTTAAGGGCAGCTAAGAGCAATAAGCAAATATAAAAGTTTGCTTTTATAGTTAAAAGCTTGCAGCAAGTAATAATAGCTTAATAAGTTTAAGTAATCCTTGTTTTTATTAGCTTTAATAGTAAGTAAAAAAAAGGAAAACATTTTATAAAAGCGTTTTATTATAGTTTTTAAGAAGATCTATTAATATATTTTGCACTTATATAGTAAGCAAAAATGTTAATAATAACTAGCTAATTATATAGTAATTTATATAATTAGTATATTATATTTTTTACTTGCTTTAGGCCTAGTATGCTGCAAAAGGTAAAGAACTAGTTTTTTAATAGTTTTTTAGTTAGCTTTTTTAAGTACTAGTTTAGTAGCAAAAAGATCTTTAACTTTAACGTTGCTTGCGGCTTGTTTTTTATATATAAACTAAAGCTACATATTATAATTAATTAATAGTTGGACTGCTTATTAGCTTTAGCTATAAGTATTATAGTTATGCTTAAGCAGCACTATTATTTAATTTTAGGCTATGTTTAAAGTTTAAGCTTACTAAGCATAGAAATTATAATAGCAAGTAAAATAAAAACTTTTATTTGCTTTAAAGGGCCTAGGCCAAAGAGTAAAAACCCTAAAAGGCATAACTAAAAACTAACCCTAAAAAGCAAAACCAGCAAGTAAATAACCCTAAAGGGCAACAAAAAAAAACCTTTAATAGGTCTTAATTTAAAAACCTAGCCTATTTATTATTATTGTTATTATTGTTATTGTTTTTGTTATTATTGTTTTTGTTATTATCTTTAAAAAAAACTAAAACAAGCTTATTTAAGAGCTATTTAACCTTTTTTGCCCTTGTAGCGCGCAAAGGTTAACTAATTGTAAGATTAGCTGTGCAACCTTTTTGTAAGGCATTTAGGTTAATTAAGAGGTGCTAAAAGGTGCGGCAAAAAAATAGGATTTCTTATAAGTGCGTTAAGAGTGCTAAAACAAGGAAAACAAGGTAATAATACGTATAGGCTTGCAATAACTAGCTTTAATTAATATAAGGTTAATTAGCTAGTTAAATATTAGCATAAAAAAAAAGTTTTTATAAAAAAAAAAGCTTAGCTATATAATTTAGCTGCGCAATAAGCATTAAAAATATATATATAAGGCAACAATTATGGTTGCTAGCAGCACACTATTAGTAGCAGTAGCTATAAAAACTACTAGTGTTAAAGCACTTTAAACTAGGACGACTAGCTAAAGCACTTTAAATGTATTTTTTATATAGGTGTATTCTTTAGGTACTAACCGCTAGCTTAGGCCTAGCCTAGCTTTTGCGTTAGGCTATAGCAGCTTATCTCTTTTTAGCGCCAGCTAAAATAAGAGCTAGCTTTGCTAAAAAAGTTTTAAAAAAGCACTTTTTAGCATTATTGCTAACTATAAATGCGTTATTAGGCCTTAGCAAAAGGTTTTTAGCATTTATAATATTGCCGTTTTGCAAAGATAATAACGCTGCAAAGGTAGTAAGACTTATGCTTGCTGTTTTGCTAGTAGCTGCACTCTTGTTCTTATTGCTATAAACTTAAAGTTAGCAAATTATAAAGCTAAAAAAGTAGCATATAAAGCTTATGCAAAACTTGTTTGCGCTAGGTCTTCTTTTGGCAAGGGGGGCAGTGTTATATTAGCAGCTTGCTTTTTTGCCTTTTTAGCTGCCTTCTTTTTTTTTTTTAGCGTTAAGCACAACTAGACGGTTAGCTAGTAGGAACGGCAAGAAAAATTCTGGTAAGGAGGGAGAGAAAAAAGTGCTAGCGGCAGCAACTATAATAGTTTTGTTTATTTTAAAAGCAAGCTTGTTAATTGTTATCTTACTGCGTTTAGTGTTAAGGTTACTATAGTGTTTGTTGTTTAACTTAGTCAAAATATTTTTTAAAAACCTAAGGTATTGTATTGCAGCCAATAAAAACTGCAGGTTACGTGACGGTATCCCTGTACGTTTCCGCACTAGGTTATGCACCTAATAAAAATGCTAGGTTACGTGTTGCTATCCTAGCACGTTTTTGCACTAAGGTCATGCACCTAATAAACAGCACAGGTTACGTGTTGCTATCCCTATACTGGTCTCCGCAATGGCCCTGCACCTAATAAAAACAGCCCAATTAGCAATTATGTATTGTTACCTGCCTAGGCCTGGTTTTATTAGCTGCATGGAAACAGTGTCGCCTGACCGCATGCAGGCCAAAGCATACGGGCTTTACTATAAGGCCATATTATAAGGCTTTGCAAGGCTATTATATAAGCTTTATTAAAAGGCTATACTATAAAGACCTGCAAGGCTATGCAAGGCTATGTTAGGCAATATAAGGTTATGCTATAAGGGCCTTACTATAAGGGCGTGACTATAAGAGCCTATAAGGCCCTGCAAGGCAATATAAGGCCATGTTATAAGCGCACTTGCAAAGCAATGCAAGGCTATGCTATGAGGGCCATACTATAAGGGCCTGCGAGGCCATACTATATAAAGGCATACAAGGCCCTGCAAGGCTATGCGAAGCTATGCAAGGCCATGCAAGGCCATGCAAAGTCATACTATAAAAGGCTTACTATAAGGGCCTTACTATAAATAAGAAAGCAAAGCGCAGAAAACTAATAGCGCTATTAAAAATTAAACCTAACTTTATACTTATATAAACCTTTTTAAAAGACTATCTTATAAGTTATAGTAAGCACAGGCCTAGGTTAGGTTAATTAATAGCTTAAAAAGCTATGCTATGCAAATAGCTTTAATAAGCTAGAAAGCTTATTAAGCTTATTAAGCTTAAGTATTTATTAACCTATAGTTATTTAACCTGCTCTTTTGTAATAAAAAAATCCTATAATGTTATATATTATAAAGTTTTTTTCTTTTTACTTTTTTATTTGTAGATCTTTAGCAATAAAACCTAAAAGCTTTATTTTTTTTAAAGTAACGCGCTTATAACTCTTATAACTTTATGCCCTCCTTATTTATATAAGCTGCTTTTAGCTATGCTTAAGGTCTTTTTTTTAAAAGACAAAACATATTGCTTAAGGCTTTTAAGCGTACTTATAGTTTACTTTTAACTAAAAATTAAACTAGTGTTCTTAAAGTAAGTATTACTATTTTTATATATTAGCAATATAAAACACATAATAGTGCTACTAAATAAAAAGCAAAGCATAAAAACTTAAAACTTTTTTTAAAAATTAAACCTAACTTTATGCTTATACTAACCTTTTTAGCAAACTATTATAACTATAAAGGCCTGCAAGGCCATATTATAAGGGCACTTGCAAAGCAATGCAAGGCTATACTATATGGCCACCTGCAAGGTAATAAAAATGCTGGGTTATGTGTTAGCATTCTTGTTTGTTTTTGTGCTAAAGCTTTGCACTTAATTAAATCTGCTTATAACGTGTTGCTATTTTTGCTTATAACATGTTGCTATCTTTGCCTGTTTTCTAGCTGTAGCAATATACTTAATTAAATCTGCTTATAATGTGTTGCTATCTTTGCTTATAACAAATTATTACTTTTGCTTATTTTCCTAGTTAGGCAATGCACCTAATACTAATAGCTGCTTACACTTTTAAAAATAAAAGCATATAATAAGCTAATATTATTAGGTATAATTATATGTTTATAATCTTACTATTTCTTTGTGCTTATATACTGTTTTTT
>Ga0247782_1000566_pt1 | contig 16361 bp, 1 predicted proteins | sample UWRJL019104C5_FD_179928 | JGI IMG/M metagenome (GOLD analysis project Ga0247782, IMG submission 179928) | Plant litter microbial communities from Arlington Agricultural Research Station in Wisconsin, United States - UWRJ-L019-104C-5 | ecosystem: Environmental > Terrestrial > Plant litter >...
GTGTTGTTTTTTTTTTTTAGCAATTATTACTATAGTATATTTTTATTTAATTAATTTTGCTACTATATTATTTACTTATTTTATATTTATTTAATATAAGCAATAATTATAATTATAATTTTTTTTAGCTAAGCATTTTTTTTCTTTTAGCTATATTTTTTATAGTGTTGCTTTTAAGCTTTTATTAAAGTTTTTACTTTTTTTTAGTTTTATTTTAAGAAGTACTTTTATTAGCTTTTTTTGCTTTTTTTTTTAGTTTTTAATTAGTTTAAACTTAATAATAACTTAACTATTTATATTTTTTTATAGTAAGTTAATTTTAAGTTATTTATAAAAATTATATTTGTTTTAGTTTTTATAATTATATAAAAAAACGCTTTGTTTTTAAAGTAGTTTTTTTTTAATAAGTTTTTATACTAGTTTAAAAAATATATATTAATTTTTTTTAACTTTATTAATTATTATTAGCAAGTAAAGCTAATTATATACTTTATATTTTTGCTATAGTTTATAAGTATATAAATGCTTATTTTAAATATACTTATATTTTTTTAGCTTAATAAGGTTATTTTAAGTTTTTATTACTTTTTTAATATAGTTTTTAATTATTTATAAGTTGAATAATTGTTTTAAGGTTTTATAATTATAAGTATATATAATAATACTTTTAAGTTAATTATATTGTATGCTTTGTTTTTAAGTTTTATGTTTATAATTTATTTAAAATTATTTATAATAATTAATTAGCATAGTTATTATGCTTTTTATATTAGTTTTATTTTTTTTAGTTATAATTTTTATAGTTAAATGCAAATATTTGTTATGTTTAAAATAAAGTTTATAAACATATTATAAAACTTTATTTGCTTTTTTTTATTTAAAATTTTTTAGTAGTTTTAATAATTTACTTATAGTTTTTTATAATATTTTGTTTTTTTAAGTTTTTAAAACTTTTTTAATTTTTTTAAAATAAGCTTATTAATTTTAATTTTAATTTTATTTTTAAGCCTTTTTTAATAATAACTTTAGTTAAGTTATTTAGTTTGCTATAAATATTTTTTTATTTTTTTTAGCTGTACTAGCTAGTTTTTTAGCTTTTAAAACTAGTACATTTTTTTGTTCTTTATAACAATTTTTAGCGTAGTGCTTTTTTTTATAGCATTTAAAGCATTTAAAATTTTTATTGCTTTTTTTTATTTATTTATTGTTTTTATTACTTTTATTAATTATATTAATATTAATAAAGTTATTATATATTTTTTTGCTTTTTTAGTTGCTATTGCTTTTTTTTTTAATTAAGTTTATTAAATTATTAGCTTTTTTTTTGCTTTTAAGCAAAGTTAAATAATTAATTATTAATAATAATTGCTAATTTAAAAAATATAATAAAGTTTTTAAGCTATAAAATAATTTTAATTTATTTTATTTATATTAGTATTTTTAATTATTTATAATATATATTTATAAAAGCTTTATTAATTAGCTATTTAGCTTTTATAGCTAACTTTTTAAAAAGAACTATATAAGCTAATATATTTTTAGTTTGCTTAAAGTTTTAAATTTATTATTTAGCTTTTTACTTTTTATTAAAGTTTTTAAATATTATAACTAACTTTTTTAAAAAGTTTTTATAGCTGTTAAATAGTTTTTATATAATTTTTTTTTAAATTTTTTTTAGCTTAATTTTTTTAGTAAGTTTTAAACTATTTAAAAGCTTTTTTATTTAAAAAGTTTTTTACAGCCTGCACTTTTTATAACTTGGCTTAATTTATTCTTTTTATTGCTTTTAAGTATATTTTAATTAAAGTAAAAAAAAAAAGTTAAATTAGTAGTTTTATTATACCTTAAAAATTGTGCTGCTTTAAAAACATTTATTTAATTAGCGCTTTTAACTTTGTTTTTAAGTTAGTTTATTATATTTTTAAGCATGCTAATTGCTTGCTGCTTAAAAGTAAGTTAAAGCCTTTTATTTTCTTATTATTTAAAAAGTTTTGCTTAAGCTTGTTTTATTGCTATTAAATAAGTTAGTTTAATAATAAGTTAAGCTGCTACTATTATTATTTTTTTAATTTGTTTTTTTGCTAAAGTAGGTTATTACTTTTATTATTTTTTTTTTGCTTACGCTTTTGCTTTAGCTTAAATTTTTACTAATAGCTTTTAAATTAACTTTTTATTTTTTAAATTAAAGCTTTTTGCTTTAGTACTTAAATTAGTTAAGTTAATAGCTAATTTTTGCTTAACAAATTTAAAAATAAGCTTAAAAGTTAGTTTGCAAATAAGTTTTAGTTTTAATTTAATTTTTAGTTTTAATTTAATTTTTAGTTTTAATTTGCATAGTTTTTTAATTATAAGTTTGTTTTACTTATTAATAAACAAGTAATTAAAATATAATAATCTTTATTATTTAAAATAGTTTAAATAGCTATAGTTTATTATTATTAAAAGTAAACAAATAAAAAAAGCTTATATTTTAATTAATTATTAAAAAGTTTTTTTTATATACTTAGTAGTTTTAGTTATATGCTAAATATATGCTTAAATTAATTACTAAAAATAAAAAAAGTAATTATAGCTAGCTAAATATATAAAAAAATATATATTTAATTTGTTTTTATAATAAATACTTTTTAGTGCTCTTATAAGTATAGTTTTTTAGATTATAATAATAATCTTGCAACTTTAAAAATATAAATTATTATAAGTAATCTATTAATCTTATCTTACTAAGCTATAATTATATAACATTTTTTTAGCTATAGCATATCTTTTAGTCTAGCTGTTATTACCTCTTACTAAGCTTGTTTTAATTATGTTTTAGGCCTCCTAACAGGTCTTTACACGTTGGTTTATAATAACTTAAAAACTTTAAAAAGTAGTAATATAAACTATTTTAAAGCAAAAATAAAACTTTAAAAACATTTTTTTTATAATAGCAAGTTTTAGTATATAAGCTAAAAAGCTACTATTAATTTAAAAACAATTTATAATTAGCTTTTAATTATTAGTATAAACTTTAGCTAGGCTTTAAGTAAGTTTTAATTAAATAAAAAATAACTTTTAAAAATATAGTTTTAATATTAAATAAAGCTAAAAATAATAAAAAGCGCATGCTTTTTAATAGCTTGTTAAAAAATAAAAAAAGTATAAATAACTTAAAAGCAAAAGCATAAAACTTAGCTTAAAGCTATACTACAAGTATAAAAAACTAGCATATAAGTAATAATTAAAGCAAGTTATTATAAATAAGCAAAAAAATGCTTAAATATTATAATTATAGCAAGCTAAAGTATATAGCTATAAATTATTAGTTTAAACTATAAAGCAAGCAGCTAATAGCTAAATAATAATTAATATTGCTAAAAAAACTATAAAACAAAGTTTAAAATATAACTACTATTTAGTTTAGCTTAAAATTAAAAAAAAAAATAAAAGCTAAGCTAAAATAAAATAATATATTTAATTTATTTTAGCAAAAACTTATAAAATTTTTAGTTTAAAATAACTTTTTAAAAAAGTAGCTAAAATTTTATTAAATAGTAAACGTAAAAAAAAAAAATATTATTATAAATATAAATATAAAAGCATAAGTTAATATAGTTTATAAAATTTTAGTTAAAAAATGCTTATAAAAAGTAATAATTTTTATTTTAAAGCTTATAAAGCTAATTAAAAAAATATTATAATATTATAAAGCATATAAAGCTACTTTTTAAATAGTTAATATAAAAAGCTAAATAAAAGTTTTTATTTAAATATTTTATGCTATAAAAAAAAAGCTTAATGCTTTTAAGTTATTATTATTAAAGCTAAGCATATACTATTTAAGCATTATTTTAAATATAATTTTTATAGCATAATATTTTAATAATATTAAAAAAGTTAACTTTAAAAACTTTATAAATAAAGTAGTTAACAATAAATAAGTATATATTATAAACTTTATTAATATAAAGTTAAAAATAAAGCTTTTTTAAAAAAAAATTAATAATAATAAGCTTATAAATACTATTATTAATTTTTTAGCATGCTTAAAAAGCTTTTGCTAATTATATTTTAAAAAAACAGAAAAAAAAATTTTTATACTAAAAAAAGCAAAGCACTTAATTAATTTAATTAAAAAGGCTAAAGTGCTATTTAAGCTAATTTATTTAAGTTTAAAAGCTTAAAAAAAAGTATTTAAAAAATATTTAAAAAAGAATTTGCAAATAAGCAAAATTTATTAATTATAAGCTAATATAAGCACGCTAATATTATTTATAGCAAAAAAAATAATATAATAAAGTTTTATATTAACTATTAAAAACTAAATAATATTATAATAAAAAATAAATATTTTTTGCTACTTATATTTAAAGTTATAAACTATTTAAAGTTTGCTAAAATATTTTTTAAGTTAAATTTAAAAAATATATACTATAAAATATATATTAAAAGTAATAATTAATAAAAAACTGCTTTTTAAATATAATATAAGCACTTTAATTATATTATTATATTTTTTAAACTAATTAATATACTAGCTATATTTTAAAGCTATATATATAAAATATTAATAAAGCTAATAAATTATATTTATATTGTCTATTTAAATAATAAAAAATAATATTATAAGCATTTTTAATTAATTTATAAACACTTAAAGCAGTATAACTTATTTATTAAATTATTAAAGTATAAGTTTTTAAAAATAAAAATAAAATTTTTAAAGTTTATTATTATTACTAAAAGTATTAAAATAAATTTATAAAAGGTTGCTATAATTTAAAAATAAAAGTTTTTTAAGTTAATATATAATATTTAAATATTTTTAAAATTTATAAACTTTTATAAAAAGTTTACTGCTAAATATTTTAAAATTATTATGCTAATTATAATATTATTAAAAAAGCAAAACAAGCATAGCTATTTGTTAAAATAAACTAAAAAAGTAAAATAAGCTTTTAAAAGCTTTAAAAAAGCATTTATATTAATAACTATTTTTTAATATTAAAATAATAAACTTTTAATTAAAGTAAAAATAAATATATTAATAAAAGCTATTTTATATATTTTATGTTAATTATAAAAAAAGTAGTAGCAGCTAGTAGTATACTAATTATATAAACTAATAAATATAAAAATATATTAAACTATTAGCTAATTAAAACTTTTAATAATAGTTAAAAGCTATAAGTATTAGCGCTAATATTTTAAAACTATAAATAAGTTTTTTATAGTTTAAATAAACTATATAATATTATAAAAAGTTATTAATTTATTAGCATATAATTTTTAAAAAAAGTTAGCATATTAAGTATATAAACTAGCTTAATTTAATTTTAATATTAAATATTACTTAAATATTTTAAATATAATAAATAAACTATTATAAAAGCTAAACTATATAATAAAAAAATAAAATATAAAAATATAGTTTTTATACTTTAAAAAAAACTTTAACTATTTAATAAACTATTAAAAAAAGTTTAAATTATTATAATATAATAATAAAAACTAAAAAATAAAAAGCAAAAAGTATTAGTATAAAATATTTAAACTGCTTAAATAATATTATTAAAAGTATATTTAAAAAAGTACTTTATAATAAAAATAAAATCGCAAAATTATATATTAATCTAACTTTAAACTTTTGCTATATAATTATAAAAAACTTTTAAAAAAAAAATAAAAAGCATTAATATATATACTTAACTTATTAACTATATATAGTATAAATTATAGTAATAACTTAGTTAATAAAATAAATAGTTAAAAAATTAAAAAATATATTTTAAAAAAATAAAAAAAGCGCTAAAACTATTATTTATAACTAATATATTTTATATTTTATAATAAAATAGTTAGCTTAAAATAAAATAATATTTAAATTAAATATATTAAAGCAATTTTATAAAATTGTTAAAAAACTATAAACTAAAAACTTAATATTTATTAAATTAATAAAGATTATATATTAATAAGCTAAAATATATAAAAAGTATTATATTTTTAAAAAAAACTAGTTATTTTTGCTTAAATAGCACTAGTTAAATAGCTAATATATTAGCATTATAATAATTTAAAGGCTAGCTATATAAAAAGTAATAAAATAGCTAAACTTTTATAAAAAAAGTTTTATTAAAAAAAGTTAAATTAAAGTGTTTATAAATATATTATTATATATATAAAGTGCAAAAAAACTAAAAAGTTAAAATATAACCTATTTAAAAAACTATAAACATTTTTGCTACTAAATTAACTATAGCAAAAAATTAGTTTAAATTTTATTATAAGGTTTTTATTTTATATTAAAGCTAATAGCTTAGTATATAATATAATTTTAATAATTATTAATTATATAATAAAAATAGCTTTATTTATACTTATAATAAAAACGCTAAATATAACTAAACTTATAGCTATACTTTATAAAAAAATAAAGTATTAATTTAAATTGCTAAAAAGTATAGTAAGCAATAAAAACGAGCTTATTACTAGCAAGTTTTAAAAAAAATTTATAATAAGCAAATAATTTATAAAAAACTATTAACTATATAGCATTTATAAACTAATAATTAAATAAAAAAAGTACTTATAAATATATAGTATTAATAAGCTAGCAAAATAAGCAAAAGTATTACTTAAAACTAAATTTATATATTATAATAATTAATATATACCTATAAATTACTTACTATTTAAAGCTTTATATTGCTATTATTTAAAAATTATTAAATATATATTAAAACAGCTTTAGTTTAAAGTTTAAAAAATAAAAAAACTGCTATAAAAATAAATGCAATATAAAAAGCACTATATAAATATTAAAAAAAAGTAATAAAAATTATATAAAAGTATTATAATAAATACTATATACTTAAGCAATATAATATTAAAAATATTATAAAGCTATTAACTATATATTTTTGTTTTAAGTGCAAAGAAAAGCTAGCACTTATTTATATTAAAGCAAAAGTTTTTAAAATAACTAAATTATAAGCATATTATATTTAGTTACTAAAAAAATATATAAAAGTATATAAAGTATTTTTTATATTATTATTAAAACTATAAAATAATTATAAAAAAATTAGCAGGCAAGCAAAACTACTAAACTTAAAAAATAAACAAAATAAATAAGTAATTAAAAATATTATATAGTATAAAAATAACAAAAAAAAATAAAAGTACTTAATAAAATAAAAAAATTAGCTAGTAAAATATAATATTTAAAAACTATTAAAATATTTAATTAACTTAAAAAAGTTAGTAAATAAATATAAAAAAAAACTAAAAAGTTATATTTTAAGTAAAATAATTTAGTAATATTATAATATAAAAAAGTTATAGCTACTTAGCAAAAAAAACACTATTTATTAAATAAATAAACAAATATATTTAGTATTAAATAAAAAAACTAGTGTAGTAATAAGTTAGCAAATAAATAATAATAGTTATATTAATTATAACAAAGAAAAACTAAGCTTTAAAAAAAAAAAAAAACTAAAAAAAAAAAAAATAAAAAAAATAAATAAAAAAATAAAAAAAAAAAAAACAATAAAAAAAAAAAAAAACTAAAGCAATAATAGTTATAAAAGCTAGCTGCAAACCTAAATAAAAACAAAAATATTTAAAAAAGAGTAACTTAAAAAGCAAATAGTAAGCAATTGTTTTTTTAAAAAAAAAAAAATTTAATAAAAAAAAACTAATAAAGCAGCAACTAGTTAATAAACTACTATAACTTAGTTTAATAATAAATATAATAAAAAGTGCTAGCAACGTTTTAAAATATAATATTATAAAAAACAATAATATAAAACTTTTTTAAATGCTTATTATTAACAAACTAAGCAATATAGTTTAGCTAAAAAAACTACTTAAAGCTTTAATTTTTATACTAGCTAATATTGTTTAGCTTTAAGCTAGCATTATAAAGTTGTTTATAAATAAAAAATAGCTTGCTATAAGCTTATAATATATAATATAACTAAAAAAATAATAAAAAATTATGCTTATATAGCAGCTATATATACTTAACTTATTGCTAAACATTTTTAAAATTAATAAAGTTACTAACTTAAATATTTTATATATATATATTAATTAATAAATATATAATAAAAAAATTAATAGTAAAAGTTAATAAGTAGTAAGTAAACTAAGCTTTATACTAAATAATAGCTAAACATTAATTTTAAGTAGCTTAAGTTAAGCTATATTTTTTTTTAATAATATAGTAGCAAAAAGCTAACTAAGCTTTTATAAAATTATTAAGCAAGCAACTAAATATAATAATATTGCTATAATATATTATTAAACTATTTTTATTAATTTTTTTTTTAAAATGCTTAGCAGCTTATTAAAGTTTAGCTTAAATTTTACAAAGTAATTAAGCAGCACTTAAAAGCAATACTAAAACTTAAAATAATTAATTTAAAAATGCTTACTAAATATTTAAAAAACTTATAATATAATAAATATAATAATTTAATATATATATAATATATTTAGTACTTAATTATTAAAAAATAATAATATATATTATTATTAAATTAATATATACTTTTAAAATAGATTTTATATATAAAAGCATATTATTTATATTAATATTTAATTTATTAAGCATAGTTATATATTATATAATTATAATAGTTTTATTAAGTAATTTAATTAAATAAATATTTTTAAATAAATTTATTATAAAAAAGCATAATAATAATAATAAGTTAATAAACAAATGCAAAAAAATTATATAATATTAATAAAAAAAAACAAAAACAAAAGTATAATATAAAGCAAATGCTTTATAAAAGGTTAGCAATTAAGTATAAAAATGTAAATATAAAAGTATAAAAAAATAGCTTTATAAATATATTATAATAATAAATAAAGTAACGTATCTTATAGCTATATTTGCTACCCGGCCATATTTGCTACTTTTTTTACCTTTATATAAACAATCTTTTATAACTTAACTATATAACAAAAAATTAATTTAAACTATTTAGAATTAGATATGCTAGATGTTTTTATTTTATTTTAACATATTTGCGCATTATAGCCAGGCTTGCCGCATATTTTAAAGCATTGCGCGCAAGTTTTTTGCCTCCTTATACAACTACTACTTGCATGCCTTTTTACTATTTCTTGCACAGCAGCTGCTCTAACAGCTTATAACTCTTTTACATTTTATATATAAAGTAATCCTTTATTTTATAATTTTATTTTTTTTATATAGCAATGTTAACTAAATTAATTGTTTGCTATATAAAAAGTTATAACCTTTTTTTTAATAAAGCTAAACAATATATAATAGCTATTGCACTATATATAATTTGCTATATACTTTTAATAATATATATTAGCAAGCTATTTTAATATTATATAATAAAATATTTAATAAATATAAACTAAAATATTATGTTTTATATATAATTTAAAATAATAAATTATTAAAATAAAAGCAAGCTATTAAATAAAGCTTTAATTATAAAAGTAGTTAAATAAAAATCTAGCTAAGCAATAATATATTTTAAGTTATATAGCAGTAATTTTGCTTTTTAAAATCTTTTTTATATATTAGCTTTTATTATTAATATATTAAACGCGTTAAAAAATATAAATAAAAATTTTTTTTTTAATATATATATAATATATGCTTATATTAAGTATTTAATTTTTTGTTTATATAACTATTTTAAAAAGCTAAAATAGCTAATATTAAAAAGCTAAAGCTTATGCAACAAATGTGCTAGCATATAAAGCATAATAATATTATTGTTTTTGCAATACTTTTTAAAATTATATAAATAATAGCTTTTATAGCTATTAAAAATTAAAAGTTAGTATATGCTTTTTATATAACTACTTATATATTAATTAAAATATTAAACTTAATTAATACTTTGCTTATTTATTATTTAGCTATTTTTTATAGTTATAATAACTTAACTATTAAGTAATAAAGTGCTTTTATACTAAAATAACAAATAGTTTTTTTTTGCAATAATAATATATAGCAAAATAATATAGCTATATAATAAAATAGCCTAAATAACTATAGCTTATTTGCAATTGCTTTATTATACTACTTTTAAGTTTTTATATAATTAAATATAATTATAACTATTTTAAACAAAATTTTGCTTATAATAAATCTAGTCTTATTAAAGTTATATATATATTTTTTTTAAACTTTATATTTTGCTATTATATTTTATATAAAAGCAAACTACTTATAATATTTAAACAAATCTTTATATAAAACGCGCTAATAATTAATTTAGTAATTAAAACGTGTTATAAAAACTAGTTATTATTATATAAAAGTAAAAGTTTAGTTCTTGCTAACACATCCTCTATTGCATAACTTTAACAATTAGTTAGCTATATTTTTAATACTACTATACTTAAATAAAAATAATTGTACAACAAAGTTAAGTATATATTATATAATAGCTTACTTTTTAAATTTAATAAGTTTTTAATTATTAGTAGACTTATTAAATATTGTTGTACAACTGCGTTTTTAGTTAAAAATGGTTATATATAATATATTGTAGATTTTAGCTGCGTATTAAATACTTAGTTTTAAGTTTGTACAAATTTCTTAAAGCGCAAAAATAATATTAGTTTCTTTTTAAAGGCTTACTATAGTGGGTGGTAAAGATATGGTAGATTAAAGGTTATACGTACAAAGGTGAGAAAAAGTAGCAAATATGGCCGGGTGGCAAATATAGCCGTGGGATACGTTAGCAATTATTATAAAAATTATAAAAACGTAAAATAAAAAGGGCTAATTAAAAAAATTTATAATTAAACCTTACTTAAGTAAACATATACTTAATTGCTACTAAAAACTAGTAGCAAAAAAAAAAGAGGTAGTATAAAGAGAACATACTTTTTTTAAAGACCAACTATTAAAAAGGTATATACTACTTGTGCAGGCTTGCTAAAAGCAAGCTAAGGATTAGCTAAAGGCCTAATAACGCCTTATAGCTATATATAATTAGCACACTAAATAGAAATAATTTTTTATAGCTACTTTTTAAAATTTAGCACATTATCTTACAACGTACTAAGCTTAAAACCTTATAATAAGGTTAAAAAAAAAAAATTAAAATTAATAATAATAAGCTTATAAATATTATTATTAACTTATTAGTATATTTAAAAAGCTTTTACTAATTATATTTTAAAAAAGCAGCAAAAAAAATTTTTATGCTAAAAAAGCAAAGCATTTAATTAATTTAATTAAAAAAGCTAAACTATAATTTAAGCTAATTTATTTAACTTTAAAAGCTTAAAAAAAAGTATATAAAAAATATTTAAAAAAAAATTTATATATAAGCAGAATTTGTTAATTATAAGTTAATATAAGGACGCTAATCTTATTTATAGCAAAAAAAATAATATAATAAAGCTTTATATTAATTATTAATAACTAAATAAAGTTATAGTAAAAAATAAATTTTTTTTTCTGCTTATATTTAGAGTTATAAACTGCTTAAAGTTTAATAAAATATTTTTTAAGTTAAATTTAAAAAATATATATTATAAAATATATATTAAAGCTAGCAATTAGTAAAAAACTGTTTTTTAAATATAATGTAAGCACTTTAAGTATATTTTTATGCTTTTTAAACTAACTAATATACTAACTATATTTTAAAGCTATATATATAAAGTATTAGCAAAGCTAATAAATTATATTTATATAGTTTACTTAAATAATAAAAAACAATGTTATAAGCATTTTTAATTAGTTTATAAGCGTTTAAAGCAGTATAACTTATTTATTAAACTATTAAAATATAAGTTTTTTAAAACAAAAATAAAATTTTTAAAGTTTATTATTACTATTAAAAGTATTAAAATAAATTTATAAAAATTTGCTATAATTTAAAAATAAAAGTTTTTTAAGTTAGTATATAATATTTAAGTATTTTTAAAATTTATAAACTTTTATAAAAAGTTTATTGCTAAATATTTTAAAATAACTATGCTAATTATAATATTGCTAAAAAAACAAAATAAGCGTAGCTATTTATTTAAATAAACTTAAAAAGTAAAATAAGCTTTTAAAAGCTTTAAAAAGCATTTATATTAACAACTATTTTTTAATACTAAAATAGTAAACTTTTAACTAAAATAAAAATAAATATATTAATAAAAGCCATTTTAAATATTTTATTTTAACTATATAAAAAATAATAATAGCTAGTAGTATACTTGTTATACAAACTAATAAATATAAAAATATATTAAGCTACTAGCTAATTAAAACTTTTAGCAATAATTAAAAGCTATAAGCATTAGCGCTAATATTTTAAAAGCATAAATAAGCTTTTTATAATTTAAATAAACTATATAATATTATAAAAAGTTATTAATTTGCTAGCGCGCAATTTTTAAAAAAAGTTAGCATTTTAAATATATAAACTAGCTTAGTTTAATTTTAATATTAAATATTAATTAAGTATTTTAAATTTAATAAACAAACTATTATAAAAGCTTAACTATATAATAAAAAAATAAAATATAAAAATATAATTTTTATACTTTAAAAAAAACTTTAACTATTTAGCAAATTATTAAAAAAAGTTTAAGTTATTATAGTATAATAATAAAAACTAAAAAAAAAAATAAAAAAAATATTAATATAAAATATTTAAACTGCTTAAATAATATTATTAAAACTATACTTAAAAAAGTACTTTATAACAAAAAGAATAAATAGTAAAATTATATGCTAATTTAACTTAAAACTTTTACTATATAATTATAAAAAACAATAAAAAAAATAAAAATAAAAAGTATTAATATATATGTTTAACTTATTAACTATATATAGTATAGATTATAATAATAATTTAATTAAAAAAATAAATTGTTAAAAAGTTAAAAAACGCGCTTTAAAAAAATAAAAAAAAGTGCTAAAACTATTATTTATAACTAATATATTTTATATTTTATAGTAAAAAAGTTAACGTATCCTATAGCTATATTTGCTACCCAGCTATATTTGCCACTTTTTTTTACTTTTATATAAATAATTTTTTATAACTTAACTATATAATAAAAAATTAATTTAAACTATTTAAAATTAGATTTGCTAAATATTTTTATTTTATTTTAATATGTTTATATATTATAGCTAGGCTTGCTGCATATTTTATAGCGTTGCGCATAAGTTTTTTGCCTCTTTATACAACTACTACTTATACGCTTTTTTGCTATTTTTTGTGCAGCAGCTGCTTTAGCAGCTTATAACTTTTTTGCATTTTGTATATAAAATAATTTTTTATCTTATAATATTATTTTTTTTATATAGCAACGTTAACTAAGTTAATTGTTTACTATATAAAAAGTTGCAACTTTTTTTTTAACAAAGCTAAATAATATATAATAGCTATTGCGCTACACATAATTTGCTATATACTTTTAATAATATATATTAGCAAGCTATTTTAATATTATATAATAAAATATTTAATAAATATAAACAAAATATTATATTTTATATATTATTTAAAGTAATAAATTGCTAAAATAAAAGTAAACTATTAAATAAAGCTTTAATTATAAAAGTAGTTAAACAAAAATTTAGCTAAGCAATAATATATTTTAAATTATATAGCACTAATTTTGCTTTTAAAAAACCTTTTTATATGTTAGCTTTTATTATTAATATATTAAACGCGTTAAAAAACGCAAATAAAAAATCTTTTTTTAATATATACATAATATATGCTTATATTAAGTATTTAATTTTTTTTTTGTACAACTATTTTAAAAAGCTAAAATAGCTAATATTAAAAAGCTAAAGCTTATGCAATAAATATGCTAGCATATAAAGCGTAATAATATTATTATTTTTATAATACTTTTTAAAATTATATAAATAGTAGCTTTTATAGCTATTAAAAATTAAAAGTTAGTATACGCTTTTTATATAACTACTTATATATTAATTAAAATATTAAACTTAATTAATACTTTGCTTATTTATTGTTTAGCTATTTTTTATATTTATAATAATTTAACTATTAGGCAATAAAGTGCTTTTATATTAAAATAATAAATAGTTTTTTTTTATAACAATAATATATAGCAGGACAAGATAGCTATATAACAAAATAGCTTAAATAACTATAGCTTATTTATAATTACTTTGCTATACTACTTTTAAGTTTTTAATATAATTAAATATAGTTATAACTATTTTAAACAAAATTTTGTTTAAAATAAATCTAGTTTTGTTAAAGTTATATATATATTTTTTTTTAAACTTTATATTTTGCTATTATATTTTATATAAAAGCAAACTACTTATAATATTTAAATAAATCTTTATATAAAACGCGCTAGTAATTAATTTAATAATTAAAACATATTATAAGGGCTGGTTATTATTATATAAAAGTAAAAGTTTAGTTTTTATTAACGCGGTTTTTATTGCATAACTTTAGTAATTAGTTAGCTATATTTTTAATACTACTATGCTTAAGTAAAAATAATTGCACAATAAAGTTAAGTATATATTATATAATAGCTTGCTTTTTAAATTTAATAAGTTTTTAATTATTAGTAAACTTATTAAATATTATTATATAACTAAGTTTTTAGTTAAAGAGGGTTATATATAGTATATTATAAATTTTAGCTGCATATTAAATATTTAGTTTTAAGTTTGTATAAAGCGCTTAAAGTGCAAAAATAATATTAAACTTTTTTTAAAGGCCTACTATAGTAGGAAGTAATAATATAGTAGATCAAAAGTTATACGTATAAAGGTAAAAAAAAGTAGCAAATATAGCTAGGTAGCAAATATGGCCATAAAATATATTAGCTTAAAACAAAATAATATTTAAATTAAATATATTAAAATAATTTATAAAATAATTAAAAAACTATAAACTAAAAATTTAATACTTATTAAATTAATAAAAATTATATGCTAACAAGCTAAAATATATAAAAAGTATTATATTTTAAAAAAAACTAATTATTTTAGCTTAAGCAATATTAATTAAATAGTTAATATACTAATATTATAATAAGTTAAAGGTTAGCTATATAAAAAATAATAAAATAGCTAAACCGTTATAAAAAAAAGTCTTATTAAAAAAGGTTAAATTAAAGTATTTATAAATATATTATTATATATATAAAGTATAAAAAATTAACAATGCTAAAATATAAGCTATTTAATAAACTAAAAACATTTGTGCTGCTAAATTAACTATAATAAAAAATTAGCTTAAACTTTTTTATAAAGGTTTTATTTTATATTAAAGCTAATAGCTTAAAATATAGCTAAATTTATAGCTATATTTTATAAAAAAATAAAATGTTAATTTAAATAGCTAAAAAATATAGTAAATAATAAAAACAAGCTTATTATTAGCAAGTTTTAAAAAAAAAATTATAATAAGTAAAAAGTTTATAAAAAACTATTAACTATATAGCATTTATAAACTAATAATTAAATAAAAAAAATATATTAAATATTAAAAAAATATTTATAAATATATGCTATTAATAAGCTAGCAAAGTAAATAAAAATATTGCTTAAAGCTAAGTTTATATATAATAATAATTAATATATAACTAACGTATCCCATGGGTCAATTGCACACCCGGGTCGATTGCACACTTTTTTTCCCATACAAAAAACGTCCGTGCGCAACATAATAACTTGGCCAATACTAATGATATAATAATATAAATAGTACTAATCGATTCCTAACTAAATAACAAGTTTAAATATGATTTTTTTATATTTATAACATTTTTATTTAGTAGGTTATTAAGGTAGTAAATAAACAAGGATTATTAAAAGAATCTTGGCAAAAAGGTCTGTGCGTAAATTTATAACTCTATCAATTTTAGTCGTACAATAATAAAATTATAACCATTAAATTTCTTTCAAAATAAGGAATCTAGTAGTATTTTTTTCATTTTAATTACTTTAATATTAAACCAATTATATAGTATTATAGTTTTTGTACTATAATATAATCCTTGCTAAAAATTATATAATCCCTGCTTAGCGTATTGCTTAATAACTTGCTAAATAAAAATAGTATAAATATAAAAAAATCATATTTAAACTTGTTATTTAGTTAGGAATCGATTAATACTATTTATATTATTATATTATTAGTATTGGCCAAGTTATTATGTTGCGCACGGACGTTTTTTGTATGGGAAAAAAAGTGTGCAATCGACCCGGGTGTGCAATTGACCCATGGGATACGTTATAAGTTACTTATTATTTAAAGCTTTAAATAGCTATTACTTAAAAACTATTAAATATATATTAAAATAGCTTTAATTTAAGGTTTAAAAAAAAACAATACTTATAAAAAATAAATATA
>Ga0247782_1000567_pt1 | contig 16266 bp, 3 predicted proteins | sample UWRJL019104C5_FD_179928 | JGI IMG/M metagenome (GOLD analysis project Ga0247782, IMG submission 179928) | Plant litter microbial communities from Arlington Agricultural Research Station in Wisconsin, United States - UWRJ-L019-104C-5 | ecosystem: Environmental > Terrestrial > Plant litter >...
TTTTTTTAATAAATAGTTAAAAATAATAACTTTAAATAATAGGTATAAATTATTAGCATTAAAAAAATTAATTTAATACTTAAAAAGCATACTGCAAAAAAAAATTTTAATAAAAAAAGTAAAAAGCTTAAAAAAAAAATAATAAAAGTAATCTTATTAAAATACTATAACTTTTTATGTACTTTTAACAAAGTAAATTTTAATATATTTTTGCTATACTATGCTAATATTAACTATTAAATTAAGTTTTTTAAAAAAAATTAGCTAATAATATAAGTTATAGCTTTTTTTATAAAATATTGCTTAATAAACTAAAAGCAATAAAAAAGTACTTAGTTAATTATTTTTAAAAAAGATTTATTAAACTAAATAATATACTATAAGCATTTTTTTGTTTTATTTATAAAAAAGCTTTATAAAGGCTTGCGCTTTTATATAAACTATTGCAAACTAAATAACTTAACAAAGAAAAACTAGTACTTTTTACTTTTTATTAAAAAAATACTTGCTTATATATTTTATACTAAAATTTTTATAAAAATTAATATATAGCAAGCGTTTTATAAAATTTATATAGCTTTTAAAATAAAAAATTTAATTATGTTTTAAATATATTATAGTGCTTATTATTATAAAGTTTTGCTATTTAAACTAATAAATAAATTATTAATATTTTAAAAGTATATTAATAATATTTTGTTTAACTACTTAAATAATTTTTGCTATATATATATTAATAATATTTTAATATATTTAGCTATAATAAAAAAATATTATATATATATTAAAAAAGTTTTAAAACGCTTATATAAAGCTAAACTTTAAGCTAATTTAAAAAAGTTTAAGTTTTATATTATTAAAACTAAATTTTTAAAATATATTATAAGTACTAATAGTATTTGTGCTAACTTTAATAAAATTAAAATTATATATAACTAAAAAGTACTAATTATAATAAAAAGTATTTAATTTTTTTTAAAATATTATAACTTTTATTAAAAATTTATGCATAACTTTAGTTAGATTGCTAAACTTTTTATTAGTTTTATTTATAAGAATGCTTTTTTTAACTAAAATAAAGCATATAAAAAAGCTTTTTAATAACTAAAAAAAATATTATTATTAGCTTTTATTTTAAAATATTATAACTATAATTTACTTATTAAAATAAAAACAGATATTTTAAATAAAATAGCTATAAGTATGTTATTTTAGCTATATAATAATAAAAAGTAGCATTTAGTTATGTTTTATTTAAAAATACTAAATAAAGCTAAGCTAAATTATAGTATATATAATAAAAAAATATTAGCTGTAGTCTTAGGGCTAAAAAAATAGCGCTTAAAACTAGTTAAAATTAGCAACCTAAGCTTTTTTTAACTATTACTAATTATAATGCCTTAAAATATTTTAGCACTAAATAATATTTAAACTTATAATAAGCTAAATAAGCTACTTTATTAGCTAACTATAATTTTATAATTATATATTAGCTAAAAAAAAAAAAACATAATAGCTAATATACTATTTAAATAATATAGCAACACTATATTTTAAAAAGCTAAAAAAAAGGCATAATGCTACTTTATATTGTTTTAATATATATTATTAAAAACTATACCTATATAAGCATGCTACTGCTTAACTAAGATTTTTTGCTTTAAACTATAATAAAAAATAGCTAACTTAATTAGCTTTTAATTAATATATTATATATTATATAAAAACTAAATAGACTTAAAAATAAAGATTTATTATAAAAAAGTAAAAAAAGGCTATAAGGACAAGGTAAACCTATAGGTAATAGAGGATTTTTTTACTACTTATAAAAAATAGTTAGTAATACCTAACTTTTTTTACCTATGCATGCGTTTTATTATAAAAGCTTATAAATGCAAACTTATAGCATACCTAAAAAAGCAGAAAACTTAAAAACTAATAGTAAAATGCTATTAGTGGCCTAAAATAAAATATGATTGCAATACTTATATAGCTAATTATATACGTTGCTGCTTAGCAAAAGTATTAAAAAACAAAATGCTAGGTAAGCTAATACTTTTACTAGTTTTAAATAAAGTATAGTGCTACCTTATAATAAATTTTAAATAAATGCTAATAAACAAATATAAATTTAATAATATTTTAGTTATTATAAATAAGTTAAGCAAAAAAATATAAATAATATTATATATAACTAAAGCTATTATAAAAAATATAGCGTATATATATTATAAAGGTCCTTTTTATATATATAAATTATTTATTACTATAATATTAAACTAAGGTCTATAGTTTATATTAACATTTATATAAAAGTTAGCTAAAATAATAAAAGTAATTTAAACTTTTATATTAGCAAAATATTATAAGATAGCTAAGCAAGCTAAAATTATAAATAAATACTTAGACTAGCAACTATATTTATATATTAGCTACTACTAAAATAACTAGTTAAACTATATAGCTGTAATAAATTATATATAAGCATTGCTATTATATAAATTTACTAACTTATTGCTTTATAAAATTAAAATAAGATTTTTAATGCTTTTTTATTTTAATTAAAAAAATAAAACAGCAAAGCAAAAACTTTAAGACTTACTTGCAAAAAAAAAAAACTTATATAAAGCTGTATAAAAATAAGCACTTAAAATTAATAAATATATAAATATTATAAAAGCTTATTTAATAAATATATAATGCTATATAATAAAATAAGCAAATAAAATATAAAAAAACCTTAATTTTAATGTTAGCAATTATATATTTATTTTAAAAAAACAATAGTTATAAAAAACTAATAAACTATTTAATAAGCTTAACTACTTAATAACTTAGCAAAATTTTAAAATTTTAAACTATAAAAATAATACTTATACTTTTAAAGTTTTAGCAAGTTAAAAAGCTATTAATTAATATTATGCTAACTAATTATAAAATACTTAAATAATTTTTTATCTAGCTAAAAAGCTAACAATTTTATAAACAAAATAATATAGCTTAAAAGCAACAAAAAGTTTATTATAAACAAAATATAATTATTATAAATATACTATAAAAAATTATAATATAAAGTTAATTAGCAAAAATAAGATGTAAATAATAAATAGTATATAGCAAATAACTTTAAAAATAATACTATGCTACTAAAAAAGTTTTATAATAAATATTTAAAATTAGTAAAGCTGCTAATATAATTGTAAAAATAAATTAAAGCAGCTAACAAAAATAAGTTTAACTTACTTTATGCTAATAATAATAAGCTAAAAAGTAAAAGCAAAAAGCTTGCACAATAGCAAAGTGTATAAAAAAAAAAAAGGTTTTTTAGCGCAATTAAATATGCAATTAAATTAAATATATAAAATATAAATTAAATGTATATATTAATAGCAATAAAGAGAGCAAATATTAATTAGTTATAAAAAAACTTTATTATAACGTAATAGTAAAAAGGCTTAAAGCATTATAGCAGTAGTAAATACCTAAAGTAATCTTTTCTCTTACTAAAAAGCAACCTAATAACTAAAGCCTGCAGGTTTAAAGCCTAGTAAAGTTTTAGGACAAAACTTTTTTTTGAGGGGGGGGTAGTTATAAGCTGACGACCTGTATGTACTACTTACTGCTATTGACAGGGTTGGGCCCATTAGGGCACCTACCCCACCCCCATTATTATATTTACTTCTACGCCTATAGGGCTGCATTAGCACTTTTTTTCTTTCTTTTTCATTTATAGATTTTATATAATAAATGCAGTATTTATAAAGAGCCTTGCCTTCTTTGAACTAGCTTGACCGTAACAATTAAGGCTTAAAATAATTAACTTAATTTAGCACTTATAAATAGTTTTAGGTTGTAAGGTTTTTTGCTAATATTATAAAAACTATATAACTAAGTGTTTAAAGTTTATTAACTTAATAAGGTCTATAAAGGTATTATTTTATACTAGGTTAAATATTTAATATAAAAAAAAGCAGCAATAATAAGTTTTTAATAAGCTAATAATGCTTATATTATTTAGTTAATATATAAAAGTAATATTAATTAGAAAAAACTTAATAATAATATTGTTTAGCAGCAGCGTTTTTTTTAAAGTAGCAAGGTAGGCTATAAAGTTATTTAATAATAATAATACTTTTTAGCTTAGCTTAATAGCTTAAATATGCTTATAAAAGGCTGCAAACTACTTGTTTATAATAAGGGTTATAAACTATGTTTTTTAATTATACTGCTATATTGCTTTATAAGCCCTTTAGTTAAACCTTTTAAATATATAAAGCATTGCTGCCTTGCTAACTATTTATAGGTTTATTTTATTATTACTTATATTATTAGTAGTAATGCTAACTAAGATATACGTTTTATTAAGCTTTTTACCTAGCTGTTTTTATATAGCAAGGCTTAAAAAAGCTAAACAGCGCTAATAAAGCCTTATTTAGTTTATATTATAATAGTTACTGCAAAAAGTGTTAGCAACAAAGTTAATAATGCGTTTTATTTAGTGTTTAGTTTTAAAAAAGTTTAGTATAGCTTTTGCAAAGGCCTTTTTATTATAAAAAACGCGGTTTTTAATGCTAAACCGCCTTTAAAAGAGGCTGTACTAATAAGGGCTAAATATAAAGAGGTTAGTAAGCAGTAAGTTATTGCAAGCCTTAAAAAATTATAGTTAAATAGCTTTAGCCTTTTTTATTAGCACTTCTTATAAAGTGCTAATTTTTTTAACCTTTATGCTAACCTACTAACAGTATAAAATCTGTTTTAAAATTAGCTAATTAGTAGCTTATATAGCTATATTTTAAAAGCTAAGGCTACTAAGTATAAGGCATGCAAAGCTTTATAAGTTTAAAATCTTTAAGATTTAGTACTACAGCAAGAGGTTATCGCTATGCCGTCTTTTAAACCAGTAGGCGGCCTCAAGTTATAAGGGCCTTACTTTTTAGTTATTATACTAGTTACGCAGTTAGACCTTGTGTTTAAAAGTAATTCGAGGTATTTTAGGGCTATATAGTAGGCCTAAAGGTAAGGCTAGAGTAAAGGCTAAAAGCAGGTGTTGAGAGCGCTAAAAAAGGGCGTATAAAGCTTGCAGAGTTGCAGAGTTGCAAAGTTGCAAAGGCCTTAAAAAACGCAAAAAACGACGTATTTAAGGCCTTTGCAAGTGACTGCTTTTAAAGCTAACTGCAAAGGGGGCTATATTGGCTGCCAATTTGCTATTTTCAATAGCTTTAACGCCAAGTTAGCCACCTTAAAAATCCTACTTTTTGGTCATTTTGCACCTTATGCATACCTTAAGACGCGCATATTTGCGGTCAGAGCACATGCAATATGCATTTATGCAATTGCAAGGGTAGTTTATATACAAAATTAATTCGGGCCGTTTAAAATATGCTTTATGCTTAAAATATGCTATATATAGTGCATGCTCTAACTAGCATACCTGTTATATAGCCTTTTATGGCCTCATAGTACCTATGGCCCTTACAACATAGCCCTTATACTATAGCCTTATATAGCATAGCTATTATATACCTTTATAAGTCTATATATTATAGTGTAGCAAAAATTATAGTAAAAAAGCAAGTTATAGCAAAAGTTATAAAGGTTATTAAAGCTACTTAACTATATAACCTTTTAAAACTTAATTATAAAATAAAAAATAAATTTAAACTATTTAAAATTAAATTTGCTAAATGTTTTTATTTTATTTTAATATGTTTATATATTATAGCTAGGCTAGCTATATATTTTATAATATTATATATAAAGTTTTTGTTTTTTTTATATAACTACTATTTATATATTATAAAATGTAAGGTTTAATACGTTATAAAATAATATGTTAAATTTTAAAAAGTATTTATAAAAAATTATTTTTATTTAGTGTGCTAATTATATATAGCTACAAGGCCTTATTAAGCTTTTAGCTAATTTATAAAAAGTAATTATTATAATATATACTAAAGTATATACTTAATAATAATGTTTTTATTATATTGCTTTTTTTTAAGCTGCTAGTTTTTAGCAGCCTATACTAATTAAGTAGGTTTTAACCTAACTTTATATTTTTTAAGCTTAAATTTTTAATTTTAAATTTTTTTAGCTGCTAACTATTTGCTATATTATTGCTTTTTATTATTGTTTGCTTTATAAATAACGTATCCTATGGGTTAATTGCACACCTAGGTCAATGGCACACTTTTTTGCCATACAAAAAACGTCTATGCGCAACATTATAACTTGGCCAATACTAATGCTATAATAATATAAATAGTACCAATCGATTTCTAATTAAATAAAGAGTGTAAATATAATCTTTTTATATTTATAGTATTTTTTCTTAGTAAGTTATTAAGGTAGTAAATAAATAAAGATTATTAAAAAGATTTTAGCAAAAAAGTTTATGCGTAAATTTATAACTCTATTAATTTTAGTTGTATAATAATAAAAATTTAACTATTAGATTTATAATAAAATTATAAATCTAGTAATATTTTTTTTTAATAACTTTAATATTAAACAAGTTATATAGTATTATAGTATTTATACTATAATATAATCTTTATTAAAAATCATATAATCTTTGCTTAGTATATTGCTTAATAACTTGCTAAATAAAAATATTATAAATATAAAAAAATTATATTTAAACTTGTTATTTAGTTAAAAATTAATTAGTACTATTTATATTATTATAGCATTAGTATTGGCCAAGTTATAATGTTGCGCACAAACGTTTTTAGTATGGGAAAAAAAGTGTGTAATTAACCTATAAGATATATTATATTATTTATAAATAAAAATTTTTTTATATATTTTATTTACTATATATTTGCTAAAAATGCTTTAATAAAACTATAGCAACTATTAAATTAAAAAATAAAAATTAATAATTTTTAATAATAATAAAAAAGTTTATATAATAAAATATATATTATACTTATAGTATAAAAGCAAAATATATAAAAACTGCTTAATATATTTAGCTTTATTTATTAAGCTTAATATATTTTATAGCTATATTTAATACCTAGCTATACTTAATACTTTTTTTTACTTTTATATAAACAATCTTTTATAACTTAACTATATAATAAAAAATTAATTTAAACTATTTAAAATTAGATTTGCTAAATATTTTTATTTTATTTTAATATATTTGCATATTATAGCTAAGCTTGCTATATATTTTATAATGTTATGCGCAAGTTTTTTGCTTTTTTATATAACTACTACTTATATGCTTTTTTGCTATTTTTTATATAGCAGCTGCTTTAACAGCTTATAACTTTTTTATATTTTATATATAAAGTAATTTTTTATTTTATAATTTTATTTTTTTATATAGCAATATTAACTAAGTTAATTATTTACTATATAAGAAGTTGTAACTTTTTGTTTTAATAAAGCTAAATAAAATATAATAGCTATTATATTATATATAATTTGCTATATACTTTTAATAATATATATTAGCAAGCTATTTTAATATTATATAATAAAATGTTTAATAAATATAAACTAAAATATTATATTTTATATATTATTAAAAGTAATAAATTGCTAAAATAAAAACAAGCTATTAAATAAAACTTTAATTATAAAAATAATTAAACAAAAATTTAGCTAAATAATAATATATTTTAAATTATATAGCACTAATTTTGCTTTTTAAAAACTTTTTTATATGTTAGCTTTTATTATTAATATATTAAACATATTAAAAAATGTAAGTAAAATTTTTTTTTAATATATACAGTGGGGCGACATTAATTAAGAGCAAAAATAAAGTTTACACTCTACCACTCTATTGTTTTCAACAACAAAAACTACTACATAATAAAATTAAAAAATTAAAAAAAACTTTTATATAAAAGTTAAATAGCTAAATTCTTTAGCTACTAACTTTTTAAAATAGTTTTAAAGCGTTTAGTATTTTTATTATTTTTTTACAAACAAGGCTAAAAAGCTTAAGATTTTATATAGCTTTAAACGTTAAAAAAACAAGCAATAAAACCTTTTTATTATAATTATAATTTTTTTATTTTTCTTTAAGTCTTAAACAATATAAAAAGATTTTTTAAAAAATTATTATAGTATAAAGTTGTTGAGATATTAATTATTATAAAGTGTAGGTTTTAGCTGTTTTAGGTGCAAAATTACGGGGTGCTCGTGATTTGTGTCGGGCGACTGTATATAATATATAATTATATTAAATATTTAAAAATATTTTTATATAACTATTTTAAATAGCTAAAATAGCTAATATTAAAAAGCTATAGCTTATATAATAAATATATTAACATATAAAGTATAATAATATTATTATTTTTATAAAACTTTTTAAAATTATATAAATAATAGCTTTTATAGCTATTAAAAATTAAAAGTTAATATATATTTTTTATATAACTACTTATATATTAATTAAAATATTGAACTTAATTAATACTTTGCTTATTTATTATTTAGCTATTTTTTATAATTATAATAACTTAACTATTAAGCAATAAAATGCTTTTATATTAAAATAATAAATAATTTTTTTTTATAATAATAATATATAGCAAAATAATATAGTTAACTATATAATAAAACAGCTTAAATAATTATAGCTTATTTATAATTGCTTTGCTATACTACTTTTAAGTTTTTTATATAATTAAATATAATTATAACTATTTTATATATAATTTTGCTTATAACAAATTTAGTTTTATTAAAGTTATATATATATATATTTTTAAACTTTATATTTTGCTATTATATTTTATATAAAAGCAAACTACTTATAATATTTAAATAAATTTTTATATAAAACGCGCTAGTAATTAATTTAGTAATTAAAATATATTATAAAGGCTAGTTATTATTATATAAAAATAAAAGTTTAGTTTTTACTAACACATTTTTTATTATATAATTTTAGCAATTAGTTAGCTATATTTTTAATATTATTATACTTAAATAAAAACAATTATATAATAAAGTTAAGTATATATTATAAAATAGCTTGCTTTTTAAATTTAATAAGTTTTTAATTATTAGTAAACTTATTAAATATTATTATATAACTATATTTTTAGTTAAAAAAAGTTATATATAGTACATTATAGATTTTAGCTGCGCATTAAATACTTAGTTTTAAGTTTATATAAAGCGCTTAAAGTGTAAAAATAATATTAAACTTTTTTTAAAGGCCTATTATAATAGGTAATAAAAATATAGTAGATCAAAAGTTATGCATACAAAGGTTAGAAAAAGTATTAAATATGGCCGGGTGTTAAATATAGCTATAAAATACGATAATTTAAAAAAAAAATTTTATTTATTATGCTTATTATATAATAAGTAGTATTGTTAGCAAATATTTACTAACTATTAATTTTTTTTTTAGCTTATTTTTTTATAAAAAAAATTTTTGTTTAAAGTTTTATTTTTTAAAAAGCGCTGCTTAAGCTATTAAAACTTATTAATGCTAACTTTAAAAACTAGCTAAAAGTTATATTTAATAATTATAAAATAAAAGTATTATTTTAATTTACTATAATATTATTATATTTTTAAAAAGCTTGCTTTATATTTTATAGTTATATAATCCTTGCTAAAAAAAGGATTTTAGCTTTTTATTTTATTATAAATAACTTTGCAAGCAGGCTAGTAAACAACTAATAAATATAAGCATTTAAAAGTTAATAAAGAGGGCTTTTATACTTATTTAGTATAAAAATAATAAAAGTAATATATAGTAAAAAAGCTGTTAATATAGTAATAAAAAAACTTTTTATTAATAAACTAATAAAACATGCTAAAAATTTTATATTTAATATATTTAATAACTTAATTTAAAAATGCATTATATATTTAAGCTAAAAAAAATATATTTATAGCTATTAACAAGCTAAGTAATAAATATATGAAGCTTATATTACTATTAATAATAATTAAAAATATAAACTAAAAGCTTTTATTTTTTTAAAAAAGCTAAAAAAGTATAAATAATAAAATATTTAGCAAAATAAGTTAAAAATAATATAGGTAGCTTTTTAGCTAATAATAAGCTTAATAAATTTATTACTTAATATAACTTTAATAAAGTAACTAATAAAGCTTTTTAAAAAGTATTAAATAAATTAAATAAAATATTATTAAGCTAAATATAAGTATAAAAAGTAGTAAAAATAAAAGCTTAGCAAGTTGTTTATATAAAAGCTTTATTAGCAAAAAGTAACAAAAAAATAAAAACTAGCTGTTTATAAGCGTAAGCTAATAATAATTATTATAATAATTAATATAGCGCTTTTTAAAGCAAAATTAATAGTAGCTTATAAGCTATTTAATAATAATATAATAATTATTTAAAAAAATATATATTTTAAAAAACTTAATAAAAGCAAATAAATAATAGCAACTTTTAAACTAAAAGCTATGCTATAAAAAAAGAATATAAATATATATATAAAAAAAAATTTATAAATAAAAGGTTTTATAAAAAGCTTATTAAATATAAAAAATTAAATATAAAAGCATTTTAATTTATATAAATATTTTAAAAGCAGCTAAAAAACATTATAATAAAGGCTTATTATAAAAAGTATAGTTTTTTAAATTATAAATTATTTAATTTAAATATAAAAATTAAATAATTTTATAATTATTATAGCTATAACAATATAATAACTTACTGCTTAAACAAAAACTTTACTATAAGTGCTATATAGCTTTTAAATATTTAAAAAAAAAATATTTAATAAAAAAAAAGCAAATTAACTTAAATATATTAACTATAATAAAAACTATAAAGTTTAAAATAACTGCTATAAAATAAGCATTAAAAAAGAGCGGGCTAAAGTAATATATATAGTACAGCTATACAAATTTTAAAATAATAAAAAAATAATATAATTAATATAACTAACGCATCCTACAGGTTAATTGCATACTTTTATAAGCATTATATAAACAATCTATAATGTTGGTTTGGCTATAGTGTACGTACGTACGGTAAAACAATTAAAAAAGCAATGCAATAATAATATATATTTAATTCGTCTGTCTGTCTGTGTTAAAGGTAGGAAACTAAGGGAGGCAGAGATTGCAAGAAGACTCTGCCTAACCGACCAAGCATGTTCTATGCTTGCACGGTCCTGATAAGACATATCACGTGCGATAACGCACGTGCGATAACCTAGTGTTAGATACTAGCTGTGCGAGCCGTACTCACTCGTACTGTCCCAGTACGGGTAAGTGCGGTCGTATCTGTATGACTAGTATTCCAACACTTAGTATTAAAATAAGCTTGCTAGCTAAAAAATATATATATATATAAAATAATTATTAACTTATTTAATAATAATAATTTAAATATTAATTTATAATTAATATTATTTTTTAAAATATATAAAAAATATTATGCTAAGATAATATATAAGCACTTAAAAAAACTATATATAATATAATAGTTATATATAAACTTAAAGTTAATAAATTAAAAATAATTTATTATTTTAAAATAATAATTATTATATTTAAAAATATTAATTATTATATTTAAAAAGCAGAATAAACTAAGCAAACATATAAATAAGCAACAAGCTAAGCACTTTTATAGTTTAAACAATTTACTTATTAAGCTTAATAAAAGCAAAATAAAAAACCTTAATATAAAGGTTTTTATATAAGTTATTATTAAAAAAGTATATAATAAAAAAAAAATTAATTTATATTACTTAATATAAAACTTAATAAAATATATAATATATAGTAATAAAAAGTTTTTAAAGTTTACAACGCACTAAAAATATTACTAGCAATTTTATTAAAAAAGCTTACTAAAATAATAAAAAAATAAAAAACTTTATTATTAACTTTATATAAAAATTAAAAAAAAACTAATAATATTTATTAAAATAATTTAAAATAAAAAAATTAAACTATTAAGTTTTTAGAATATTTATTAAAATGAGTAAGCATATAAAAAACTATTTATAAAGCGCTAAAAATTAAAACTAGCTATAAATAAATAAAGCATATATAGTAATAAAAATAAAAGCACTTATTATAAATATAAATATTTTAAAAAATAAAAACAAGGTTAATAAAGTTATTAATAAGCTATTAAAGCAGTTTATAACTATTATAAAATTTTAATACTATATAAAATATTTAGCTTAAAAATAAAAAAAGTATTATAAATAATTTTAAAAATTATAAGTTTTAAAATTATTATAAAATAAGTATATTAATAATATTAAAAAAAAGTAATTAAAAATATCTTAAAAAGCACTTTATAATATAAAATTATTTTTAAAATAAAAATAACTAAATGTTAGGCCACACAGTGGCGGTGCATAGTGTTAGGTAGTAGCATACTGTGCATTTTATAGCAAATCTTTTATTAATAGCTTCTTAACCTCTTTCTTTTCTTTTAGCAACAATAATAAATTAATTACATCTTATAACACTGTTTCTATGTCTTATTAATACTTTTATAACCGTCTAGCAAATAATTATATTTAAGCTAAAAAAAATACTATTAATAAAGCAAAATTTAAAAAATATAAAAGCTTATATTATTAATTTGTATTATAAATAAAGGTTTTAAATATATATAAGCGCTTATTAAAAGTAATAAAAACTTATAATGTGCTTTTAAAGAACTAAATAAGTAATAAAAGCTAGTAATTAATTAAAATAGCAATTAAAATAATAATAAAAAGTATTTAATAAGCATTTTAATAAAATAAAATAAAATTTATATTATTATTAAATAGTTATTTTAAAAGTATTTAATATAATTAATTATAAGCATTTAATAATAATGCAAAAAAAAAACTTTTTATTATAAACTATAAAGTAATATATTTTATAGCAATATTTGCTACCCGGCCATATTTACCACCTTTTTTTACCTTTGTATACAAAACTTTTAATCTACTATATTTTAAGTGCCTACTATAGTAGGCCTTTAAAAAAGGTTTAATATTATTTTTGTGCTTTAAACGCTTTATATAAACTTAAAACTAAATGTTTAACGCGCAGCTAAAATCTATAATATATTATATATAACCTTTTTTAACTAAAAATATATTTATATAATAATAGTTAATAAGTTTACAAATAACTAAAAACTTATTAAATTTAAAAAGTAAGCTATTATATAATATATATTTAATTTTATTATGTAATTATTGTTATTTAAGTATAATAGTATTAAAAATATAGCTAACTAATTGCTAAAGTTATATAATAAAAAATGCGTTAGCAAAAACTAAACTTTTATTTTTATATAATAATAATTAGCTTTTATATTATATTTTAATTATTAAATTAATTATTAGTATATTTTATATAAAATTTTATTTAAATATTAGAAAAAAAAATTTATTTATATTTTTTAATATATTTAATATATTAATAATAAAAATTAATATATAAAAAAGTTTTTAAAAAGTAAAATTAATACTATATAACTTAAAAAATATATTATTAGTTAGCTAAATTTTTAATTAATTACATTTATAATTAAAGCTTTATTTAATAGCTTGTTTTTATTTTAGTAATTTATTATTTTAAATAATATATAAAATATAATATTTTATTTAATATTTATTAAATATTTTATAATATAATATTAAAACAGCTTGCTAATATATATTATTAAAAATATATAGTAAAGTATATATAATATAATAATTATTATATATTATTTAGCATTTATAAAAAAATTAGTATAATTTTTTTATAGCAAATAATTAATATAGTTAATATTGCTATAAAAAAAAAAATTAAATTATAAAATAAAAAAAGTTATAAGCTATAAAAGCAGCTACTATATAAAAAATAATAAAAAAATATTTAGCAAATTTAATTTTAAATAATTTAAAATATTTTTTTATTATACAGTTAAGTTATAAAAGATTATTTATATAAAAGTTAAAAAAAGTAGCAAATATAGCTAAGTAGTAAATATAGCTATAAAATATGTTACCTTTTTAAAATAAAAAGTTTAATAAGCTTTTTATATTATATATAAAAATAATATAAAGCTTGCTACTATTATTATTAATTATTATTATTATTTTATATATTTATATTATATAAAAAATTTATAAGGCAATAATTAAAAATTATTATAATAAGCTTTATAAATAATATTAATTTAATAATAATAAGTACAAGTATTATAAATATTTATAAAATATAAATAGTATACTATAAAATAAAAATTGCTTTTAAAAAAGCAGTTTATTATACTTTTTATAAGCTTAATAACTTTTTATAAAGCAGGTTATATTTTTTAAAGCAATTATAAAGCTTTAAAAAACTTATTTATAAAAAATAATATAACCTTTTAAAGCAACTTTAATATACTACATTAAAATAAAAATAAATTTTTTTTTAAAACATTTAATTAGTTAAGCAATAAAATAATAGCTTTTAAAGAAAAGCTAGCAATACTTTTATATATATAAATAGTAAGCTTAATAAGCAAAAAATAGTAAACTAAGTGCTTAATACTTAAAAAAAAGTAAAAAAACTAGCTATAAAAGTATTTTAAAGCGTACTTTAAAAAAAGGGTTTTAAGCTATTGCAAATATAATTAAAAAATAAAAAAAAGCTTTAAATATAGCATTAAAAAAATAATAAAAGTATATATGCTTTAATAAATAAAGCTAATATATTTTAGAGCTATATTTACTATCTAGCTATATTTGCTATTTTGTTTTATTTTTATATATATAATTATTTATAACTTAACTATATAATAAAAAGTTAATTTAAACTATTTAAAATTAGATTTACTAAATATTTTATATTTTATTTTAATATGTTTATATATTATAGCTAGGCTTACTATATATTTTATTTTAATATGTTTATATATTATAGCTAGGCTTACTATATATTTTATTTTAATATGTTTATATATTATAGCTAGGCTTACTATATATTTTATAGTATTATATATAAGTTTTTTGTTTTTATATAACTATTACTTATATACTATTTTATTATTTTTTATATAGCAGCTGCTTTAGTAGCTTATAACTTTTTTATATTTTATTTATGAAATAATATTTTATTTTATAATTTAATTTTTTTTATAGCAATATTAACTAAGTTAATTATTTGTTAACGTATTTTATAGCTATATTTGCTACTTTTTCTTACCTTTGTACGCATAACTTTTGATCTACTATATCTTTACTACCTACTATAGTAGGCCTTTAAAAAAGTTTAATATTATTTTTGCGCTTTAAGCAATTTATACAAACCTAAAACTAAGTATTTAATACGCAGCTAAAATCTATAATATATTATATATAACTTTTTTTAACTAAAAATATAGTTATATAATAATATTTAATAAGTTTACTAATAATTAAAAACTTATTAAATTTAAAAAGCAAACTATTATATAATATATATTTAATTTTATTATATAATTATTTTTATTTAAGCATAGTAATATTAAAAATATAGCTAACTAATTGCTAAAGTTATATAATAAAAAATATATTAGCAAAAATTAAACTTTTACTTTTATATAATAATAATTAGCTTTTATAATATATTTTAATTATTAAATAAATTATTAGTACGTTTTATATAAAGTTTGTTTAAATATTATAAGTAGTTAATTTTATATAAAATATAATAGCAAAATATAAAGTTTAAAAAAATATATATATATATTTTTAATAAAACTAAATGTATTATAAGCAAAATTTTATATAAAATAGTTATATAAAAAGCATATACTAACTTTTAATTCTTAATAACTATAAAAGCTATTATTTATATAATTTTAAAAAATTTTATAAAAATAATATTATTATTATGCTTTATATGCTGGCATATTTATTATATAAACTTTAGCCTTTTAATATTAGCTATTTTAGCTTTTTAAAATAATTATATAAAAATTTTTGTAAATATTTAATATAAGCATATATTATATATATATTAAAAAATTTTTATTTGCATTTTTTAATCTATTTAATATATTAATACTAAAAATTAATATATAAAAAAGTTTTTAAAAAGCAAAATGAATACTCTATAATTTAAAATATATTATTGCTTAGCTAGATTTTTATTTAACTACTTTTATAATTAAAGTTTATTTAATAGCTTGCTTTTATTTTAGCAATTTATTACTTTAAACAATATATAAAATATAATATTTTAGTTTATATTTATTAAATATTTTATTATATAATATTAAAATAGCTTGCTAATATATATTATTAAAAGTATATAGCAAATTAT
>Ga0247782_1000568_pt1 | contig 16204 bp, 8 predicted proteins | sample UWRJL019104C5_FD_179928 | JGI IMG/M metagenome (GOLD analysis project Ga0247782, IMG submission 179928) | Plant litter microbial communities from Arlington Agricultural Research Station in Wisconsin, United States - UWRJ-L019-104C-5 | ecosystem: Environmental > Terrestrial > Plant litter >...
AATAAAAAAAGAAAAAGGGAAAAAAAAAGTTTAAAAAAAAAAGTAAAGAGAGCAAAAGGGCAACAAAAAGTCTAAAAAAAAAAAGCAAACACTTGCAACTAGCTAAACCTAGACCGCAAAATATATAATTAATAAAAATAACTATAAAAAATAATAAAAATATAATAAATAATAAAAATATAATAAATAAAAAAATATATATATAAAAATAAAAAATAATAATAAATATAGCTAAATAATAAATATAATTATAAAATATATTAGCTTATTTTAACTTATTTAAAATTAAAAGCAAACTTAACTACTTATAGCTATTAATAAATTAAAAAGTATATAAAATATAGCTTAATAGCTTTTTTATATTAAAAAGTTTATAATATATAATTTAGTTAAATAAATTAAAAAAGCTTATTAAAGCTTATAATAATTACTTAAAAAGTATAAAAATAAATAAAAAATATAAAAACGCTTTATAAAATTAACTTTAATAAGCTTATTAACTTTAAAAAGCTTATAAAATAAAGTATAAGCTAAGCTTTTATATTTTATTTATTAATTTTTTTTAATTAAACTTAATTAAATAAAAATTTAATATAATAAAAGCTTTATATAAGCAACATAAATATTTTATTTAGCTAAAAAAGCAATTTAAAAGCTTTAAAAAGCTTAATAAAGTTTTTAATGCGTTTAAAAGCGTTTTTTTAATAATTTTTATTTATAAATAAAATATAAAAAAGCTATGCTATAAAATAGCTAAGCAAATTATTTAAAAATAATAATAATAAATAAATAGTATAAAAAAACTTTTATTTTTTTATTTTATTATAAATATTTTTATATTTATTTAATATAAAAATAATAAAAATAGTATATAATAAAAAAGCTGTTAATATAATAATAAAAAATTTTTTTTTTTATAAATTAATAAAATAACTATATTAAAACTTTATATTTATTATATTTTATAATTTAATTTTAAAAAATATTATATATTTAAGTTAAAATAATATAGTGGGGCAACATTAATTAAGAGCAAAAATAAAGTTTACACTCTACCACTCTATTATTTTCAACAACAAAAACTACTACATAATAAAATTAAAAAATTAAAAAAGACTTTTTATATAAAAGTTAAATAGTTAAATTCTTTAGCTACTAACTTTTTAAATAGTTTTAAAGCGTTTAGTATTTTTATTATTTTTTAAAAACAAGGCTAAAAAGCTTAAGATCTTATATAGCTTTAAACATAAAAAAACAAGCAATAAAGCTTTTTTATTATAATTATCATTTTTTTATTTTTCTTTAAGTCTTAAACAATATAAAAAGAATTTTTAAAAAATTGTTATAGTATAAAGTTGTTGAGATATTAATTATTATAAAGTGTAGGTTTTAGCTGTTTTAGGTGCAAAATTATAGGGTGCTTGTAATTTATGTTGGGCGACTATATATTTATAATAAAAAATAAGCTAATTAATAAACATATAAAACCTATATTATTATTAATAATAATTAAAAAGTAAATTAAAAACTTTTATTTTAAAAAAAGTTAAAAAGATTAAAAAAAAATAAAAAATAAAATAAATAGCTATTTAATTAATAATAAGCTTAATAAACTTATTATTTAAATAATTTTAATAAAATAATTAATAAAACTTTTTAAAAAGTAATAATTAAATTAAATAAAATATTAATAAACTAAATATAAATATAAAAAATAATAATAATAAAAATTTAATAAGCTTTTAATATAAAAGCTATATTTATAAAAAATAAAAATAAAAATAAAAAAATTATTAAAATAAAAAAAATAAAAACTAAATTTTATAAATATAAACTAATAATAATTAATATAATATTTTTTAAAATAAAATAATAATAGTTTATAATTAAGCTATTTAATAATAATATAATAATTATATTTTAAAAAAAAAATTTTAAAAGTTATAAAAAGTATAAGCTTAAATTAAGTTAATAGTTTAAAACTATAATAACTTAAAAAGCTTTAATAAATTTAAAAGCTTATTTAATTTATTAAGCTTAAATATTTATTAATTTATAGTTATGTAACTTATTTTTTTATAATAAAAAAAATTTATAATATTATATATTATAAAAACTTTTTTTTATTTATTTATAAATTTTTAATAATAAATTAATTATTTTTATAAGCTTTATTTTTTTAAAAAAACTAATAAAAAAAGTTTAATATTATTTTTATATTTAAGCTTATTATATAAACTTAAAACTAAATATTTAATATATAATTAAAATTTATAATATATTATTAATAACTTAAATAAACTAAAAATATAGTTATATAATTATATATAATAATAAGTTTAATAATTGAAAACTTATTAAATATAAAAAATAAGCTATTATATAATATATATTTAATTTTATTATATAATTATTTTTATTTAAATATAATAATATTAAAATTATATAATAAAAAGTATATTATTAAAAACTAAACCTTTTTTTTATATAATAAAAACTAGTTTTTATAATATATTTTAATTATTAAATTAATTACTAATATGTTTTATATAAAAGTTTAATTAAATATTATAAATAATTTACTTTTAACTATATAAAATATAATAATAAAATATGAAGTTTAAAAAAAAATTATATATATAATTTTAATAAAACTAAATTTTATTTAAAATAATAATAATTATATTTAATTATATAAAAAACTTAAAAATAATATAATAAAATAATTATAAATAAGCTATAATTATTTAAGCTATTTTATTATATATTATTATTATAAAAAAAAACTATTTATTATTTTAATATTAAAATATTTTTTTATTTAATAATTAAAAAATAAACAAATAAAATATTAATTAATTTTAATATTTTAATTAATATATAAATAATTATATAAAAAGTATAATATATTTTATAGTTATATTTATTACTTAGCTATATTTATTACTTTTTTTTTAATATAAATAATATTTATATATAATATTATAATAATATAAATAACTAGTACTAATAAATTTTTAATTAAATAATAAGTTTAAATATAATTTTTTTATATTTATAATATTTTTATTTAATAAATATTATATTATAATATAAATATTATAATATTATATAACTAGTTTAATATATAAATAATTAAAATTAAAAAAAAGTATTAAATTTTTTATTTTAATAAAAATATAATAGTTATATTTTTTTTATTATATAATTAAAATTAATAAAGTTATAAATTTATATATAGCTTTTTTTATTAAAATTTTTTTAATAATTTATTAAATAAAAATATTATAAATATAAACAAAAAATATTTAAGCTTATTATTTATTTAAAAATTAATTAATATTATTTATATTATTATAATATTATTATTAGCTAAGTAATAATAATATATATAAATATAATTAAATAGTAAATATAATTAAGTAGTAAATATAGCTATAAAATATATTATATTAACTTTTAATTTTTAATAATTATAAAAACTATTATTTATATAATTTTAAAAAATATTATAAAAATAATAATATTATTATGTTTTATATACTAATATATTTGTTATATAAAATTTTAATTTTTTAATATTAACTATTTTAACTTTTTAAAATAATTATTTAAAAAAAAATATTTAATATAAATATATATTATATATATATTAAAAAAAATTTTTATTTATATTTTTTAATATATTTAATAATATATTTTATAACTATATTTACTACTTAGCTATATTTGCTACTTTTGTTTACTTTTATATAAATAATTTTTTATAACTTAACTATATAATAAAAAATTAATTTAAACTATTTAAAATTAAATTTGTTAAATGTTTTTATTTTATTTTAATATGTTTATATATTATAGCCAAGCTTACTATATATTTTATAGCGTTATGCGCAAGTTTTTTACCTTTTTATATAATTATTACTTATATACCTTTTTATTATTTTTTATATAGTAGCTGCTTTAACAGCTTATAACTTTTTTATATTTTATATATAAAATAATTTTTTATTTTATAATTTTATTTTTTTTATATAGTAATATTAATTAAATTAATTGTTTGCTATATAAAAAGTTATAACTTTTTTTTTAATAAAGTTAAACAATATATAATAGCTATTATATTATATATAATTTGCTTTATATTTTTAATAATATATATTAATAAACTATTTTAATATTATATAATAAAATATTTAATAAATATAAACTAAAATATTATGTTTTATATATTATTTAAAGTAATAAATTATTAAAATAAAAACAAGCTATTAAATAAAGCTTTAATTATAAAAATAGTTAAATAAAAATTTAGCTAAACAATAATATATTTTAGGTTATATAGCCTTAATTTTACTTTTTATAAACCTTTTTATATATTAGCTTTTATTATTAATGTATTAAATATATTAAAAAACATAATAAAAAATCTTTTTTTAATATATGCATAATATATGCTTATATTAAATATTTAATTTTTTTTTTATATAATTGTTTTAAAAAGCTAAAATAGCTAATATTAAAAGGCTAAAGTTTATATAATAAATATGTTAGCATATAAAGCATAATAATATTATTATTTTTATAATACTTTTTAAAATTATATAAATAATAGCTTTTATAGCTATTAAAAATTAAAAGTTAATATATATTTTTTATATAACTATTTATATATTAATTAAAATATTAAACCTAATTAATATTTTGTTTATTTATTATTTAGCTATTTTTTATAATTATAATAACTTAATTATTAAGCAATAAAATATTTTTATATTAAAATAATAAATAATTTTTTTTTATAATAATAATATATAATAAAATAGCTTAAATAACTATAGCTTATTTATAATTACTTTATTATATTGCTTTTAAGTTTTTTATATAATTAAATATAATTATAATTATTTTAAATAAAATTTTGCTTATAATAAATTTAGTTTTATTAAAATTATATATATATATTTTTTTTTTACTTTATATTTTATAATTATATTTTATATAAAATGCGCTAATAATTAATTTAATAATTAAAATATATTATAAAAGCTAATTATTATTATATAAAAGTAAAAGTTTAGTTTTTATTAATATATTTTTTATTATATAACTTTAATAATTAGTTAGCTATATTTTTAATATTATTATACTTAAGTAAAAATAATTATATAATAAAATTAAATATATATTATATAATAGCTTGCTTTTTAAATTTAATATGTTTTTAATTATTAATAAACCTATTAAATATTATTATATAACTGCGTTTTTAATTTAAAAAAATTATATATAATATATTATAAATTTTAGCTATATATTAAATATTTAGTTTTAAATTTATATAAATTATTTAAAGTATAAAAATAATATTAAACTTTTTTTAAAGGCTTACTATAATAAGTAGTAAAAATTTAATAAATTAAAAGCTATATATATAAAAGTAAAAAAAAGTAGTAAATATAGCTAGGTAGTAAATATAGCTATAAAATATATTATATTAATATAAAAGCTAATATAAAAAAAAAATTTAAAAACAAAAATTAATATTATATAATTTAAAATATATTATTATTTACTTAAATTTTTATTTAGTTATTTTTATAATTAAAGCTTTATTTAATAGTTTATTTTTATTTTAATAATTTATTATTTTAAATTATATATAAAATATAATATTTTAGTTTATATTAATTTAATATTTTATTATATAATATTAAAATAACTTATTAATATATATTATTAAAAGTTTATAATAAATAATATATAATAAAATAATTATTATATATTATTTAGCTTTATATTAAAGAAAATTATAACTTTTTATATAATAAATAAATAATTTATATAATATTATTATATAAAAATAATTAAATTATAAAATAAATAATTATTTTATATAAAAAATATAAAAAGATTATAAGCTATTAAAACTATTATTATATAAAAAATAATAAAAAAATATATAAATAATAATTATATAAAAAAATAAAAAACTTATATATAATAAGCTTAGCTATATTATATAAATATATTAAAATAAATAAAAAAATTTTAATAAATTAAATTTTAAATAATTTAAATTAATTTTTTATATAAATATAAAATTTTATAAAAAGTTTTTAAAATATAAAAAAATAATTTTAAAAATTATAAAAATTAAAAATAAAATAAATTAAAAACTTTTATAGTTATAGTTTTTAAATATTTAATAAAAAAAATAATTTAATTTAAATATATTAATTATAATAAATATTATAAAATTTAAAATAAATATTAATAAAATAATTATATTAAAATAATATAAAAATATAATTAAATATATAAATTTCAAAATAATAAAAAAATATATAATTAATATATATAATAAATAATATATTAATATTATTTTAAATAATTTTAATAATAATTTATTTAAATATTAATTTATAATTTATAAAATTTTTTAAAATATTATATTAATATTTAAAAAACTATATATAATATAATAATTATATTTAAACTTAAAATTAATAAATAAAAAATAATTTATTATTATATTTAAAATATAATATAAATTAAATAAATATATAAATAAATAATAAATTAAAATTTTTTATATTTTAAATAATTTAATTATTATATTTAATAAAAATTAAAAAAAAGTTTAGTTTAAAAATTATTATTAATAACTTTAATAAAAAAGTTTAATTAATAATTTTATTTAAATAATTAAAAAAATAAAATTATTAAATTTTTAAAATATTTATTAAAATTAATAAATATATAAAAAATTATTTATAAAATATTAAAAAATAAAATTAATTATATTTAATATTTTTTTTTTATATAAAAAATATTTATATATAATTTTATAATTTAATTAATATTAATATTATAATAATATAAATAATATTAATTAATTTTTAATTAAATAATAAATTTAAATATAATTTTTTTATATTTATTATATTTTTATTTAATAAGTTATAAAATAATATATTAAATAAAAATAATATTATAATATAAATATTATAATAATATATAATTTATTTAATATTAAAATAATTAAATTAAAATTAATATTATTAAATTTTTTATTTTAATAAAAACTTAATAATTATATATATATTATTATATAATTAAAATTAATAAAATTATAAATTTATATATAATTTTTTTTATTAAAATTTTTTTAATAATTTATTAAATAAAAATATTATTAATATAATAATATTATATTTAAACTTATTATTTAATTATAAATTAATTAATATTTTTTATATTTTTATAATATTAATATTAATTAAATTATAAAATTATATATAAATATTTTTTATATAATTATAAAATATATTATTTTAAAAAATAAAAATAAGCTTAATAAAGCTTTTAATAAATTATTTAAATAGCTTATTACTATTATAAAACTTTTAATATTATATAAAATATTTTGTTTAAAAATAAAAAAATGCTATAAATAACTTTAAAAATTATAAACTTTAAAAATAAGCTAAAAATTAGCTAACAGCTTAAACAAGCTTTATAGCTATATATAATTAATATATTAAATAAAAAAAAACCTTTATAGCTACTTTTTAAAATTTAATATATTACTTTATAATATATTAAACTTTATTTTTTATAGTTTATTAGCTTGCTTATAAAGTTATTTTATTTTAATATTTTTTAAAAATTAAAAATTAAAAATTATAAAATTATAAAATTAAAATTTTTAAAGAAAAAATTATGCTTTTAATTAGTTAAAAGGTATTTAAACTTGCAGCCTTAAATAGGTCTTTAAATGCTTGCATCCCTTTAGTAACACTTTATAAGCATATAATTCTTAGCCTTATCAACCTGTCTGTCTTCCCTTTATAGGCCTTTTTTATTTACTTTTCTGCTCCTTTTCTTTAGCTTCTTTTGCTTTGCCTGTGTTTTTTGATTCCTTTGTCTGTTCTAGCGCTTGTTTTTTACTTTCCCTACCTTTATCGGTCTTTTTTTTCTCTCTAGTTTTGTTGTTCTTGTTAGTCTTGTCTATCTTGTCCATCTTGCAGAGCACTGTCCAGCTCCCCTTCCAACCTAAGAATGCGTCGACAATGTCCCAAAGGGTCTTCTTTTCCTACAGGATCTTATAAACTGCATTAAGTTTGCAAGTGACAACATTAAGGTGCTCGCTATTCTCGGTCTATTGTGGGTGCATCTCCTAAAGTAAAGTCTTGGCGCCTTTAACCTGTTGTAACATGCTCTTTAAAGCTGTGACGGTGGCCTGCTGGATCTTGTCTGCGTTGTCCTGGCCAGGCTTTGATGTTTTGGTGTTGGGAATACCCGATCCCAAACTTGTGAACAGACAGACATAGAAAATAGCGGGAGCTTTATCTTGCTCTTGAGGGGGGATTATAAGATACTGGCCTGTAATCTTCTCTGTTGGCCAACTTTTGCTATTAGGGACTATGCTCTTGCAAAACTGAGAATATATCTTAAAGGCATAAAGGTATCGCTGTTTCAGCTCGACCAAGTTGCCTGTAGTCCAGGTACCTAAGCTGTTCACATTATGGACGATTAGAGAGTAGGGCGGGATCGTATCGAGGTCGTAGATTTGTGAGCTAGCCCTGGCCAACTTTGAGTATATTGCTAATCGCTGTCTACTATATTCTGAGCGACTAGTTGTAGCTGTCTGTGCCTCCAACCCGCTAGGCGCGTTGTCCGCACGGCGTTTCTTTGTTGCGCGTCCATCGCTGTCGGTGCTTGTTACTTGCTCGGCCATTATGTTACCCAATGTAATCAGAAATAGACCAGAGGAGTTTTCGAGACTGCACTTTCAAAAGGTTGGGCAGCCTAGTGTCGAGTCTGGCTTCAAGAAGGGAGTGCGCAATAGAGGGATTTTCGAGACTGCACTTTCAAAAGGTTGGGCAGCCTAGTGTCGAATCTGGCTTCAAGAAGGGAGTACGCAATAGATGGCTTTTCGAGACTGCATAGCCAACGGAGAAGCAAGTGTCTAACATGAAGTAGGTATAAGGTAACGAGAGGTCCATTAATAAGTCGAACTGGCCGGCCAACCTTACTAGTAGGTTAATCAATTTAAGCGCGACATAAGGCAAATATAATAAACTTCAGTATTTAAAAATACTATATTGCTTTGCTTAGATTGATTATTATAATTTGCTTTAGTTCTGGCCTGGTCTTGGGCTGCCCTGCTCCTTCTACTCTGTTCTCTTTCTTATAATCTATCGCACAACCTTTAATATCTCGAACCTGCATCGTTAAATAGTGCCTTACTTTACGTCCTTAGTAAAATATACCAAAAACTATTTAATTACACGCTTGCAGTAACATAATTATAATCTGCACTATTAATATAATTAAAGTGTGTCTGCCTTGCCTTTTTGCTTTTGCCTATCTATTACCTATTGCTCCTTAATCTGCTTGTTATACTATCTAACATTTACTAAGCTACTGCTTAAATAGCCCTTGTTGCGGGCTACAGCTTATCTATCTATACATACAAGGGACGCATTTTAAGACTGCATAGTTGAAAACCTTTCTAGCCACGCCTATATACCTCGTCTCTATCTTACCACCAGAATGGCAACCTCGAGCTCTTCTAGCTCTGCTCTTGAGATGCTACCTACTTCGCCTTAGGACAGAAAAAATACTGATGAGAGCGGCGTAGGAGAGCAGTCTCTTGATGCGGCGGCTGATGATGACACTGAGGTTGTGTGTCTAGGATCTAGATTATGCGCAGGGCCACAAGATGCCTGGTTCTCGATACCGTTTACGATTGTGAACGTTTCAAACACACTTTCTGGAGCCATAACGGATGTCCCCGAGAATACTTTCCTCGTCCACTGTACGAATGCCTATGGGCAGCCGCTTAAACAACTTGGTTTGGAGATCAACAGAGCATACCCTTGGGCCAGACTGCACCTGCATAACTATCTCGAGGAAAATAGGTCCAGAGAAAATGGCTAACCCGATCGAGGTGTGGTAGGGAAATGCTTTGTTACTTTCTTGGTACACAACTATGAAAATGTGTAGGTAGTCTTCCTTATTACGGGATACGGCTACGGTCCCTGGGATGTTAAGTCAAAGCGACACAGAGACCTAGAGGTGGAGTTCTAGGTGAACGAACCTAACATCAGCGAGAACGAGAAGATTAGCCGCCTTAAAAAGGTAAACGAGAGGCTTAGGGCACATGCACTAAGTTAGATAAGCCACTTTGGTTGTGACGACCAAGACGACGTGAATTGTGCCCTAGAGACGGCGTTGAAAGACTTCCGACAGCAGCTTTGACAGGGTACCTTTGATCCCCGTCCGGAGGGTTATGATAAGAGCGGGCAAGGCCAGGCAATTTACTTATCTATTTACTTTGGCCAAGAGCATCAAGCCCGGCACATAAACGTAGGTGGGCTATATGAGATCTTGGAGAGAGCATTTTAAAGTTGGCGAGGAGAATGGCGCATGTATAACACTAAAAGACCTTTAACTAAGATTAAGGCCTTGTCGGCTGACGATGCTTGTTATGACCTAATGGCTTGGTGCGTTTTCCTTTTTAGCAAAAAGAGACGGTTTAAGAAGTATGGAGAAGGATCTGCTATAAAGAAGAACTTGGCAAAGAAGAAGTAGAGACCTGAGCACCGCTACATTTTATTTTAACTGCTAAGCATAAGAAGAAGCATGCGGACATAAGATGGCTGCTGCATATGCGTTTCTATTTATTAATTAAGAGAGTTACATAAAGCAGTTTTTATTAAGCTATAATTTAATACTAGTTATTCTAAAAGTAACTTTATAGCAATACCAGCTTTTTAAAGATAAGCAAACACATGTGCGACAACTATGGCAAGATTAGATAATCTAACCCCTCCTATAAGCGTTGTTCTACTTTGGAGCCAGTAAGCAACAGAGCTAGGGTCCTAAGAGCTGCCGAGAGGGTTTTGGTAGGTGCGTTTAGGTAATAACAGACCTGGTCCTCCTAGTTGGACGATAGCGTTGTCTACCTTGTCTCTGTAAGCGTAGAGAATAACTGCCAGGACGTCCTAAAAAGACTTTTTTAGGTGACATCTGACATTGGAGCAAGGCAAGCCGTCCTCCCACTTATTACACCATTCTTTGGGCATACTACACCCAAAACAGCCTGTATTTCTATGCAAGCCTTGTCCCTTGATTACGCTATCGCTAATAGCTCTGGCCAGGGCGGCCTTGGGCATGCTGGTTGAGCATGTCTTAAGATAGTGATCTTGTGTGCTGATGCTATGAAGGGTGCAACGTAGGCACGGCGCGCCCTGGTTAAGGAAGCTAAGATAGTCGCGAAGTTTTCCTAGGTTTTGCAGCTTTAGGTCCCCCGTCTCTGGCTAGACACTGCTGCGTCTGCGTAGAATTTTTAGTCTGAAGGATACGCGAACAGGAGAGCTGCTTAGTAAGTTGTTCTTGATGTTGTCGAGGATTTTGTTTAGGTCTGAGAAGTCCTTTTGCAGTATGTTATCTACACTAAGGGATAGGGCGGTGGGCCTGCTAGGAGACGACAACAGGGTGATTGTCTTGGCTTTGGCGCGGGGATACCTGCTTGGTGCAGGCGTAAGATAGACTGCTAAGACGTTTGGTGCAGTGCCTCGGCTCTTGGTCTGGGTGTGGGGGCGATTTGCTAAGACTAGTGGACTAGCGGCTGTGGGCCGCGGAAACAGGCTTGGTGCGTTGATGGGGCGTGTCGCTTGGACAAGAGTTGACGCGACGTTTAAGACTGCATTCTCGGAATGTGTTGCGAGGCCGCCACCTGGCATAGGAGTTGGAAGATTAGGGAAGGTGATGGAGCGGACAGGCGTTTTCGAGACTGCAGGTTCAAAATGTGTTCTTTGGCCCTGGGCGATGTTTGCCTTAGAGAACGACGTAGGAATGCCGCTACTACTAGAACCGGAGGGACTGTAGCCCTAGTTAGATCCTTAACGGTCTGTGGCGCTGCTAGTGTTACTAAATTAAGAAGTTTGTTAGTCTAAGTCCAACATATGGTAGTGCAAGAGGTTTAACATATTGCTGCTGCTGCTGCTGCTGTTAGACAAGAGTTTAGGCCTCGCTAAACCGGTTGATTTTGACCTAGACACCTAGGCATCCATTGCAGAGGTTGTGATGGAACCCGCAAGGCTTGGGTTTGTTGTCGAGATACCTGGCTACGGCTAAATGCTTGCACGCAGAGGTGGCGAAGGCGCGGACCTTGCCCTTAAGCAACGTTAGGTTGGCGATAAGCATCACCGACGCAGGATTCCCGTCGCAGCCAGCGTGGCCAAACTGCTGGCACATAGTCATCATGTCGTACGCGCCGAGACAGATCACCAGTGACGCGTTGTGGTCGACGCCCTAGGCCATAGCGGTGGTGGCGACGATGGCGCCGTACTTAGAGGTCCAGGTGTCGATGGCGCTCTTACGGCTCTTGGGCGTCATGTAGGCGTAGAACTTGGGGATGTTGAGGGCAAAGGCTAGGTAGTTACATTTTAAGCGCGAGAGGATAAAGATAATAGCGCGACGCTGGTGCGTCTTAGCCTTAGCGACCATCTCCTTAACAAGACGAGGACAGCGGAACTCGACGTCGGTGTCGATGTAGTCGTACTTGAGGTTATCCCTAGTGCACTTGTTGCGGATGACCCGGGTCTCTTGCGTCTGCAGTCGAAAGAGGGAGGTAAATTTCTTGACGCGCGAGGGCGGCAGCGTGCCCGTTAAGAAGACCTGTTGTCGCGAGACGACGGCCATCTCGTCGCAAAGCTTTTGCAGCTTAGGTCGCTAGTCGTTGTTGGACAGGAGCACCTCGTGCGCCTTGTCCAGGATGACGCAGTCGAACCTATAGTAGAGCCTCTGACGCTGTGCGAAGCCCCTCTACTCGCGCTGCGACATGGCCTCCGGGGTAACAAGGATGACAGACGACGACGGGTTGGTCGAGGAAGAGCTCTAGATAGACACGTTGATTTTCATTGCGACGAGGCGGTTGTATGTGTCTTCCTGGAGCGCCCGCGTGGGCTGGATGACGACGTTGCAACCCTCGGGCTGCACGTAAGCCGGAAGGCCGAAGGCGATAGACTTCCCGCCCCCTGTCCCGACAATATACACGACCTTGTCGACGTCGTTCATGGCCTCGAAGAGCTCGCGCTGGTGCAGGCGCATCTAGATGTCGCTTCGGTGGTACATGGCTCGGAGGTTCTCGCTCGTCGCGAGTTGCACGAGGTCCTGGATGCGCTTGTTCTGCTGCTCTAATGCTAGGTCCTCGATGCCCGAGAGGTCGTCGTCCTCGCCGTCGTCGCCGCGGCGCCTCTTGGTGCCCCTGTAGGAGCTCTCGAGCCGGAACAGCGTGTGCCACTAGAGGGAGGCCTCGAAGAACTTGTTGAACCTCTCGCCCGTGTCGTACTCGACCGCGTACACCATGTTGGCCACCTTGGTGGTGTGGGATGCCTGCGCGTCCTCAATCTCGGACCTGGGGGCGCTGGCGTCTGCCTCGACGTCTTCCTCCTCTTCCTGGTCGGCGTGGTCGACGCCTAGGATGGACTCGATAGACTTGCCTCGCATGTACTCGCGGCAGTATGCGATGGCGATGTGCCGGTACGAGTGGACGGTTATTCTCTGGGACAGGATCCTCGAGGAGAGGTCTGTCATCGGGCCTGACAGCAGCTCGTCGACAGAGATGAGCTTAGGGCTGGAGGAGGTGGTCGCGAGGACTTCGGTTGAGTATAGGTGTTGGGCTAAGGTCCCCTATGCGCCCAGGCTTCGACAAACGCACTTCGCGAAGGGCAAGACCGTCGCTATGTATATGATAAGGATGCGGCTAAGCGATGGCGGCAGCACCCGCCAGACTGGCAGCTCCTGGCGCGCGGTCCACCGACGTTTGGTCCAAAGCGACCTGACGCAGACGTGGCCGTTGCAGACCATAATGTTTCTTAGGCCTCCCTGCAGGCTGTTCTGCCAACGGAGGATGCGCTGCTCGGGCCTGCGCGACGGCTGCCCCGAGGTAAAGTAGATAGCGAGGGCAAGGCGTCTAAGGAAGGTGAGGCAAGCGGCCTTGTAGCGTTTGGCGGTCTGTCTGCAGACCATACTCCCGACGTGCCACTCTCTCTGCAGGGCCGTGTCGGTGTCCAGCTTTTGTGTGAGGTGCAGCTCGGCCTTGCGGGCCCAGCTCTGGTTCGCGGAGTGGTGCATAAATAAGTATCCGAACACGGAGTTAGCCTTGTCGTCGCATATGCTGGCGAGATCAGGGATGAGCGCGTCAAACACGCCTGGCGTCCTCCCGTCCTTAGGTTGCAGGAGCAGCGTCTAAAGCGCGTCTCCGGCCTCGTCGATGGCGGCCAGCATCAGCCTCGTGATAGACTGTACCGTGGTGACGGAGCCGTCGGCGACAAGCCTGAGGTGCCCGGCCTCCACCACCCACTCAACCCTGGGCGGTCTCTAAGAGCCGAAGCAAAACTCCTTGGCGACCTGTTGCGCGTAGATGGTCCACGTAATGGGCGTGGAGTAGCTGTCGTCCTGGCCGACGTACACGACGCCCTGCATCATCTGGGTTATGGCGTCCAGCTCGTCGTCGAATTCTTCTTCCGGGATATACTGGCTCATGTCTGATAGGAAAAGGAGCGACGCAGGTCAGCGCTTGCTGGGGACGTGGGAGACGAGGGGGTCTTCGAGAATGCAGTCTCGAACAGGGCTCTTTCACTTACTTGTCCACGACGGCTTAGCGTCGCAGCGCTAGTCCTCGATAGCCGTCGAGGCGCGGAGGTATACCATGTAGAGGAATATCTTGATGATGGCTGAGAAATGCTTCGCCTCGTAACCGACAGCTGTACGCCACGAGATCGTCCTCGCGTCAACGCCCAGGACAGCGCAGGCCGAGACCAAGACGCTTGCAAAGACGTCCTTCCAGATGTGCTGCGCGCCGACGGCCCAGACCACGTCGAGCACGGCAGCATCCTTGGCCTGCTCTGTCGCGTTCGACCAGTCCATGTCGCGGATGTGCTTTATCGCCTGTTGCTGGTCGGGGGTCAAGGGACACGGCGGCGAGAACTCGTGCTCCCAGGCGTAGACGTTCCGGGCGTAGGCCAGCACTTGGGCCCAGGTGTTAACGTAGCTGTTAAGTGTGTCGCTCTGGATGTCCCAGTTAAAGGGCTGTTGCGAGGCGTCCGCGTATTTGCGACGGTTGAGCTGCTGCATCAGGGTTCAGCTGTCTACGGCGGCCTTGGCTAGCATGTCTCTTGCCTTTCAGGCCATGGATTTTAGATGCGCACAGGCGCAGCCCATCTTGTCGCCGCCCTCAACGCTGGTAAAGCGGACCATGATGCTTAGGTCGAACTCTTCGAGGTAGGTGTAGAACTGCATTTTCTTTAGCCACTTGTTAGGCTCGATCTCTGTAGCGACACTGCTGACAAAAAAAGGGCCGGGCGCCTCGTCCTCTAGATAGCGCGCGAGAAGCGCGCCTATGCTGGCGGGCTTGCTAGAGCTTGCCCCGGTGACCTAGATATACCTCAACCGCTTCCCCACCTAGAGAAGCTGGACATTCACCAAGGGCAGATCTTCTGGCATGCTGATGCCTTTATGTTTTTTTTGGTAATGCTCCCTAAGCTTATTAGTTGCCTTGATAGCAAACAAGCATAGGTGACACCCCAAATACTGACCTGTAATAGTAGGGAGAGTTAATATTGGCTCTATTAGCTTGTTAAAGCTTATGCTATTAAACCACTCTAGAAACTAACATCTTCTGTTGGCTGTTGCCTTTGTTAAGTTGTCTGGTGTAAGCACATCCTCGTTGATAAGCCAGTCGATCGTCTTGATGATGTCTGCCTCGGGGGAGCGGCACTGCTGCTGCTGTTGGGAGAAGTGTTTTTTTAGTGCGAGAACTATGTTTCTTAGGACATTTCTGCAGGTTGGCTGGTTACAGAACAAGAGGGGGCGCCCCTCTCGGTAAACAAGCGTGACAAGGTAGTGTGATTAATAATCCTTTATAACAGACGTGGCTTATATTAATTACTAAAACATATTATAGAAGGGGTTTTCAAACATGCAAGGTTAAGTACAAAATAAAAAGAAAATAAAGATAGTAAAGAGAGAGTGGAAAGCTATAACAGTATTAAGAATAATATGTTGGTTAATTGATTAATTAATTAATCTAAGCAACATTTTTAAAAAAAAAAAAAAAAAAAAAAAAGAAAAAAAAAAAAAATTTTATATTTTTTTATATAAAAAATAAAATTATATAATATTATTA
>Ga0247782_1000569_pt1 | contig 16198 bp, 13 predicted proteins | sample UWRJL019104C5_FD_179928 | JGI IMG/M metagenome (GOLD analysis project Ga0247782, IMG submission 179928) | Plant litter microbial communities from Arlington Agricultural Research Station in Wisconsin, United States - UWRJ-L019-104C-5 | ecosystem: Environmental > Terrestrial > Plant litter >...
TAAAATTAAAAAAAAAAAAAAAAAGGAAAACGAAAAGAAAGGAGTAGGGCGAGGCATTATGTAGTCAAATTGCAAAACCAAAAGCAAACCATACAAGGTTCATGTTAGCTTTGGGTTTCAGCCTGCCGTAATAAACCCCCGGCTCAGATGCGGTATGCAAACTCGCGCGGGACTGACTGACCTAGTCGAGTTACCAGCGCAAAAACTCCCACCATAAAGGAGTTGTTAAAATAATAATGAGTCCCGAAAATAAACCCATAACCCAATTCAACGCCATGGCTGATCCCATCCTTGATGCAATAAAGTGACTAAGTGAGCGGGTGCGCTCGTTTCTCGGTGGCTTAGCCTGCCCTAGGGAATAGTCCCAAGGAGATTGTCTAGTAACCCCGATGGATACGAGAACCGAGTGCAGCCTCTATACATCATCCATCCCTTCGTCTTCGTCATCGAAACTCGCGACAGAGGACATTTCGTCGTCATCGTCATCATTGTCCATGTCGGCCTTGGTCTCGTCTTCCGGCTCCTCCCTCGCATATTTCTGTACGTATTCTACGATCACGTGTAAGAAACAAAAGAGAATTAGGAAAGCAGGGTTCGGTTGACTCAGGGGGAAAACAATGCATATTCTTACCCCTGACTTTAGCATCGTAACTTTTCTCGTTCCGAAGGTAGAGGGCAGCAGCCTCGCCATTGAGGGGATCCGCGGCGTTTGGGTACGTCAACAGTTGTGGTAGAAACACCTCAAAGATGTTAATCAAGGCATACATCGGAGACCAGGCTTGATTAATGACATCGAGGCAAACAGAGCCAGATCTATTGCAGCGAGGTAGTTAGTTTGGTATCACCCGGTTGGCCAAGCTTTCAAGTGAGAAGACGGTTTTTATGACCTCGAGACTTACAGTTCGTCGATATTGGGGTGGAAAATGCGATTCACAAAGCCAATACTTGGTGACTTGAACGGATAGTCGTTAGGCAACTCTACGTGGACCTTCCAGACGCCGTGCTCAAATGGAGCTAGTATCTCTGTCAGTACGAAGAGCCACAGGCAAAGCTTGCAGCACTGGGATAACTTACTCCCCGGCGGACCAGTAAACCGGACAAAGAAATCTTGCCTGGATATCACTGTTAGGTGTGGAGGGTCAAAGTGATCGAGCAGACCGAATCTTACACTAAATGGTATTGCCCATCAGTATGCCAATCACAACAGGGGCTGAAGAGAGTGCACTTTACAGTTGTCATTTTCAAGCGTCGTTGGAAATTTGCTCATGAGCCTAATGATAGTCAGTCTGTGAAGCAGTCCGCAAGCAGTCCAGGCCGGTCGGGAACGCAGATTATTCCTACATCCTGTAATGGAGTAGGTTAGCATGTATTCCGGCACGCTGCCAAATATCAGTGATATATCTATAGGTTTTGTAAACATACGTATTTACCTAGGCGGCGAGTTAGTAGATGCTGGAGAGCTGTGGTAGTGATTCAACTTACATCTTTTAGGCGACGCTCAGCGCCGGTTGAAAATGTCGAGCTACTCATTTTAGTGGCTATTATGTTCGAAAGCAGATGGTTGTCGGGTTCCTGGTATTCGGCTCGCCGGATCCGAATATGTTTGTATCACAGCTTCAACGTGCCCTAAGCTTCGAACCTTGGGCCCTAAACCGTGCGTTCTCTCGATAATATCAAGTATCGAGTGCGATAATCGGGCACGAAGACCTCTTCGCAGTTGCAGACCCTCGTACAAGTAGCCTCTGGAGAATCGTCTGCTAAGTTGCCTTCGTGTGTCTTTACGAGAGACCGCTCGGGGTTGATCGATCGACTAGTAGCTCGAGCTGGGGGTTTGCCTCCTTTCGGTTATGGGGCTTTGTTTGCTAGTGGCAAAGCTGGAGAGTTTTTTCAGTTCTGTTTTCCTGGTTGTTTGTCCAGTAGGAAACAACGTGGTCGAGGCGTTCGTTGGGCTTTGTTGGGTTTAATAGTAGATTGGGGGTTAGAGGGGTTGCTGCTTCTGGATCGACGTCAGTTCGCGGGGAGAGGGCGCAATCGGTATGGTCGTCGGGATAGATAAGATAGGTATGCTATTTAAGGGAGGTCGCTGTAAGAATAAGCCGGATCGACGGAAGGAGTGCTATTTCACGTAAAAGACAAGCCTGAAATGGCGGATATGCGTTGGTACTGAAGGAGTGAAGTTAGTCCTTGGTGAACGGTATTAAAGTCAGTCTCTGCAACTAAGAGGGATGGTCATTTGTTTGTCAAGATACTTTGATGAGTACCCCAAGCAGCTAGGTTAGTTACTAGGGAGAACAACCGGAGCCGGGGCTTATTGGACCACCTTAAGCCGTCTTGGTACGTACAGGCTACCTGATACGGAATACCTTAAAATATGTATTAGGATAATTACAGTACGTGTACCCCCTACGTGAGTAATAAGTAAGGGCTTGTTAGTCACCTCGTTAGTCCTATAAGCGTCCAGAACAGCTGCAATGAAGCGACAATGACGTTGAGACACCTAGATAGAGAACAAGAAGCCCACTGCACTCGGAAAGCGCAGTCGAAGTGTCACTGTCTTCTGTGTCGGGATTAACCCAAAATGGAGCAGTGCTCTAGCGGCAAAAAGCATACTAGCCTCACCACCGTGCTTGTAAAACCCGATCCTTACGGTATGCCGTACATGACTGTATCATCGAATTAGGTACTCACCTGCCAAATTGGTGTTAAAGCGGCTTGCAACATCCCGAAAGACGAGGCCCGAGGCTACCGAATGACAGGTCAGTATCTTCAAATCGGTACGTTAAGGCGCCTTAGTTGCCTATTGTTAATAGTAGGCAACTCTACCGCAGGCTGCCAACATACTGCAAACAGGATTTCACTGCACTCATGCAGCGGTTTGACCTAGGGCATTGGATGAGAGCCTGTTGGGAATATAGGAGTCACATAGCTACCATAAGACTTGGAATGCAGAGCTAATGTCACTGAGCTAGGGAGGCGTGTGATGGCGTTGGACCCGTAGAGGTTGAGAGTGGAGTTGGGTTCGGTTCCCAAGAGCACTGTTGTTCGTACTATAAGTTAAGGAGTGCATTACACGTAGGCAGGGTATCTTACCCACCAAGGTGTGGGCACACCTATCGTCTATTGCTACCACCTGACTCTATCCCTGCATTTTGCTGTTACACCGGTCTCTTTGGTAGCTGGTAGCCGTATGCTGCAAGTAGGGCGCAGTTTGCGGCGTTGTACTAGGCTCCGAGGCTCCTGTTCACGTTTTCTCGTCAACCCGAAAGCCAGCATTCCCATGCATTTGTGGTTCGAGCTCGTATGTTTCAGCTATGGATGTGTAGTTCACGTACTTGACCTACCTACATCTGGGAATGAGTATACAGCCTATCCTCGTTCCCGTTGCAGCCTTTTTCTTTTGCTATCACCACTCTTGCAACCCATGAAGGTCTACATATCTGACACTATGATACACGGTGGGGTGACCGTGTATCTCTGCGGAGCCTTCATTGGAGCATACACGGACATACCACGCATACCAACTACCTACATGACTCAAAAAGAGCCGGAAATAAGAAGTCAGGTGATAATGTCTCTCTCAATTGCGTGGAGTGTTGCGATTACATACATGTCACCTTAGCTTTGATCATGTCTCACCTTCTCTCAACCGTGGAAGTGATGGCGGCCAAAGTCATCCTCAAATGTCTTCGGTAAGCTGAATCAAGTCAGAAATGGCGGCTTGGGCAGCCACCTCCCCTTTTACTTGCCAGTGTCCACCTAGACTGCCTGGGTTGAGCACTCTTATAGCCTAGTCGTACACTACACCGATCTGGAATTTTCATCAGACTCTACGTAAAATGACAACACTCACAGATTTAAACCAGCATAAAATGTAGAGGAAACATACCAAGCAGGGAGGCGCCCAAGTCTAACATGCTTTGCTCATATTCATGCTTAGAGGTCGTGAGTATGAGCCTTGAGGCAAAGCTTCAAGCCTCCGATGGACACGCTCATGGCTGCACAAAGACAAATATCATCAGACAAGGCTAACACACTTTGCATGTATTGATACAGCTTATACATCATAGGTAGATACGTTAAAGGATAAGATTCATCTGTAGTACTTTAAAAGGGCTCATTCTCAAACTCAGACGTATAAGTTCCCGCTCATCCACCCCAAAGTACAGCCCTGGTGTAAGTCACCCTCACTCACTCACTACTCCTCCTATCTTGATCATGGCAAACCGCCGTTTTTCACATTTTGATACTCCTATATAACTAGCACTCAGTTCTTCATCTGCTAATCCATCTTTCTAAGAAGAAATTACTTTCTTCCCAACCTCCTTCTTACCCAACAGCCTGCATAGCACCAGGCGGCAACTTCAAACCAGGCAAGTCAAGCGGCGGCGGCACCGTACTCACAACACCGCACGTGATCTCAACACTCCTCATAAACCCGCCAAAATCAGCCTTCTCGGGCGTGAAGACGGCCACGTTGACAAAGTTCCGGCAGTCGGGCTGGCTGAACACCCGAGCCTGACAGCCGTCGTCCTTGTCTGCTATAAAGTTGGCGCATTGCGCGACGCCTATGCTGCCTGTGCCTGTGCCTGTGCTGGGGAGGTTGTAGCAGGTCGGTGTCGTGTGTGCCGCGCCCGGTTTCTCGAGGCTTATTTTGAGGATCGCGGTCCCGCGGCAGTCTTTTGGACCGGCCGACCCGTCGAAGAGGACTGCTGTGATGGGCACCGGGTCGGTGTCTTCTGGGGTGTTGTTGGGGTCGGGATCGGTGTCGGTGTCTGAGGCGCCTGATGGGTTTATCTTCGCGTGTTCTGTGTCTATCGGTACTGTCTCTTCGTCGTCGTCGTCGTCTCCTTCTCCATATTCTTGTTTTTGTTCTTGCTCTAGTACTAGCGTCGTCTCCGGCGATATGTCGTCCTTGAATTCGAATTCGTAATTGATCTTACTTGAGAGGACGTTGCTGCTGCTGCCCGGGTGAGGCACTGGTAACCATTGCCCGAATGCGCTGGGCAGTCGCTGCCACAAGGCGCCCGCTGAGACGAGCAGGATAATTGGATTTGTTCTGTACCGCATCCTGCTACTATTATTTATCTCGTAAGGTTCTTTTTGGATTTAGAAGTCGAGCACTAGTCGAGTTTCTGTATCATGAACAGTTACGTAGGTAGTATAAGTCATGAGACAATGCCAAGATGTCGTGACTTGGGTGACCGCCAACTTGGCGTTTCACATTACCGTCGCCCGAACAATATTTGCTAACACCGATGTTTTAGTTTTGTAGCGATCACTTGAGTCGTAAATCGGTCGACCGCGGAACGCACTATAGAATATTTCCAATATTTTAGATAACTACCATCTAGAGAGTTGTCGCTGCTCTCCGTGAGCTCACATTTTCCCCGACACAGATCATGAAACACTAAGCTCAGCACAGGTCTTATAAACTCAGTCATTTAAGGATTTCCTCATCATATTTCTCCTTACCAATTCATTTTCAGCCGTGAAGTTATTCATCTAATCTCACAGAACACAGTCAGTCCTATGAGATACCTTGAGTTAGGAAAAATAGAGCAAGGTAATAGAGAAACTTCACATAATGCAAAACGCAATCATGACAGAACTACAGTTACTTAATCAGGTCATGTAGTACAATGGGCAACACGCTGCTCATGATGGTAGTACATTTCTTCATGAAGAGGCCTTTGTAGTTATGGGGTGCGATTGATGAGGAGATTCTGGGACAGTAATGAGGATGATACTCATTCAACTAGGCTTGGCTCTACTAGCAACCAACGAGCCTCTTTCCAACACAGCTCTATGATCACACGAACCAGTACTGAGATTCGCTCTGCTGCACAGGTAGTAGGTAGGATGCCGAGTCTGTTTCAACTAGAAAGCGCGGAGACAATCATGAACAAGTTGGATTGTCGTTAGATTTCTTTCATATTGGTTCTCCTACAGTGTTTCCAAGTCGAAGAGTTGGAATTAGCTTTACCTAAAGGTTGAGATGCGCGGTGTCTATACTGATATGGGACTCGAACTGTCAGATGTGAGATTATAATGAGGCCATGAAACGCAACCGTGAGGGCCCCAGATTTCTTCAGAGCATTATCCCGTCCAGTTCAGAACAAAGTATATATTTTCATGTGAGAAACGATAGCCGCGCTTCCGGTGCCCTCTGACTCACCGTGCCAGCAAAAATGTTACTCTACATGTTCATGCCCACGCCATGATTAACGAGATGAGTTACGTAAGAACGCTCATCCTAGCTGTCCCCATCTCACCTTCAGATCACTGTACAGCGACGTTCTCACAAAGATCGCTATGAGATGAGGGAGCTTTTTCGCGTGATGGCTTATAGTTACTAGTAGCCTAGATGTGGATATCTTAGATCATAGGTCGCCTCCGTGATAGTGGATTTCTACCTAAGACCTTGGATAAGATAAATGCGGCGCAGATGCGGTAACCAGAAGAAGCGTCTTCCCGTTCATTTCTTAAAACGCCTTAGTACTCATGGTGCTGATGGTTGAAGTATATTCGACATGTTCAATAAGTATTTTCTACAAGTTCAAAGTCGTAGGATGAGAGGTAGCTAGCTCTGAGATGTTTACATACCTGGATATAGTAATCTCAGTTCCTCGTGCGTGCAGCGTACTATCTCCAGTATCTGTTATAGTAATACTGGGTAGGTTAGGTAGGTTAGGTAGGTTGGGTAGGTTCACTACCTCTACCCACCTCGATAGGTGCTTATTAAGGTATACACGGCTTTCACTTTTCTATGCATCACATCATAGTAACAGCTTCTATAACAAGCAACGACGGAAATAACGGCTGAAACAGCACCGGCCGGCATGGTCGCATGGATTCCTGGCGCAATCCTGTGCGCCTATCTCGGCCCTGTTCCTTGAAACGTGGCTACCTCTGCCAATTTTTTGAATTCGGCGTTCGAAGCCCCCACGAATCTCGGGCACCATAAATCGGAAATCTATGGTTCACAGGAGCAACTAGGGACTATTGGAGCCCTGACGACCTACCTATAGCTGTACACATGTATATCGTACCTTTACCAACAATATATTGTAGCGCGGGGCGGACATCAGCCGGGGTTAATGTGGCTGCTACCTACATAGAGAAGTCATGATGAAGATGTTTTGATTTTGATTCTCTAGGCTGCCTATGGAATTACTATAATACAGTATGCTGTATGGGCAGGCTGTGGGCTGATGCTATCGAGATTGGTATTCTGGTAGGAATGACGCCAGTATAGCAGTAGTGAATGTTGTAAATTACGCGAACATGTACTTACTAGGATTGAGGCGTTCATTGGGACTTCTGAACAATAGCCACGCCTCATTTTTTCCTCTTTGCTTATCTAAAGGATCAAGAGCTGCGCTTACGACAGGGACAGACTATCTATAGAGCGACACAGCCAGCCAAAAGTAATGAAAGGAGGATCCTCTTTTGCCGGCCGGGGAACATTGTATCAAAGAACCCTGGTCTTGGCAAGGTAGGAACCCAACAATTTCTTTCGCACGCACGCAGAAAAGGGAATTAGAAGGAATTATTATGTCCGTATTAGGAGTTCGGGTATGCTTGGTAGCCTGCAACTACTATGAGCCCCCCGGTTTGATATTACATAATAAACAAGTCGTAAGAACGATGGTATGGCTTGGTATGTACATCAAGAAAAAAAGTCGTTACACTAACACAATGACTTGCAGCATAACCGTAACTCCAACACCTCTGACCCGTTGTAATGTCTGCGCCTAAATAGATATCGCCCGTGCTCTTCTTCTTCGCACGTGGGCGTGTGATGGAGGATCTCCTCACGGCCGACGCCGTTCTTACATAAGAGATCGGCCATGGAGTCCAGCTCGAAGAGCCGGGCGTACGCCATGGCCCAAGCCCCGGCTCTGGCGCTTGCTCCTTTGCGTAATAGCGCTCCCTTGGACGCCAGGTAATTGAATATCTCATCGTTCTCCTGTTGCGTGGCTATGACGATTGGCGGTGGCGTGCCCACTTCGATTTTCGCTCCAAAGTCCACAAGCGCGCGCACGATGGCGAGGTCGCCCTTGTGCACGGCTGCCATCAGCGCCGTCCTCGTGGGCGGACACCAGTTGGGATCGGCGCCACGTCGCAGCAACAACTCGACCGTTCCGAGGTTCCCGCTCTCTACTGCGCTAATAAGGGGCCGAAATTGGGACCCGAGGGAATCGCATCCCTGCTGACCTTGTTGCAGGGGTTGTAGTACCGAATTGGTATCTGCACCGGGTTGGTTCAAGCACAAGTCTTGGGTAGTGAGGAGGTACCGCACCATTTCAGTGTTCCCCAGGCGTGCTGCCTGGTCGAAGCAATCGTATAGCTCGACTCGTATCGTTGGGTCGAGCTGACTCGTGGTGTTGTAGTCGAGAATGTCTGCGAGTCGATGGTAAATCTCCGGCGCTGTTGCGAAACTAAGTGCGGCTGCAAGATTCCGCCGGGCCGCCGTAGTAAGTCGCCCGTTGAGTAAACTGCTGTTATCTAATGCGTAGTCTATGACATCGGTATGTCCACCCATCGATGCAAAACGTATGATAGTCGAAGCAGTAGTGGAGCTCATAGAAGCCCAAGTGTTTCTCGTCATGTTCTTTTCAACTTGGACGAGATGTTCAACTAAGCCCAAGTGTCCTCGAAGCGCAGCCATTTCGATAAATTTGCGGATAGAGGGCTTCGTGCTCGCCGCCACGGTAGGACATTGCCAGTAGTCGTTCGGGTCCTCAGAGATAAGGGCTTTGGCGAAAGGTTCGAGGCCCATGTATACCAATGCATTGAGGAATAATGTGGCAAGTTCAGGTTGTCCGAACGTGTCTTTACACGACGTTGACTTCAATAGCACCGATGTCTCTAGAGAGGAGTTGATAAAAAGCGCAACACCAGATATGTCGTAGATACAATCCTCGAATGTTAATCCAGGGAACAGCTTGCTCCCCGCGGCCCAGAGGTACTCGGCCACCTTTCTATACTGGCCTCGCATCGTTTTCTCGTTCCGCTCCTGGTAGATACGTCGGCCCACATATGTCCGTAAATATAGTACCCATGGTGAGTCGTGTTGCTCGACGGGTACATCGAGCTCATCCCCAAAGGCTATGTCATCGAGCATGCGAGAGCTGAATATCGCCTCATCAGTTAAATATCTGAATTGCCCTATCGAGAGAGTTAATATTAATATATAGAGTTGGTATGTGTAAGTGACGAGAGACTAACGGTTCACAAGGCGAAGCCTCATAACACGTCTGAAAGCCCTATCTTCAACGGCATCGGAGAAAATCTGGTCGAGTAACTCGAGCGGGAGATCGAACAAGTTCATTTTGACTGTGTTCGATGGTGGGCAGTGGAGAGCGAAGAAGTAGTGTGTAAGAAGATACGTGTTATTGAGAGGTCAAAGCTGTATAATCACGTAGGTGGTAATGTAGAGATATATAGACGTAAACGGGTATAATATAGAGAATTGTTTCAATGTCTAGGATACAAGCACAATCAAAATGATTCCGGGGAACGGCTGGGATTTATGATGTATATATGTATCATGCCCTCTCGCAGACCTGGACCGAACTCGAACCCACAGGCTTGGTGCCCATGCAGCCAGGTCACGTCAGACGACAGGCCAAGGAGGTACCTTTTACAACAAATCCAAGAGGGCTTGTGATATAGAGCTGGATCTATGCATTATACACGAATCCTTTTTCCCTCCCCCGTGCCGTTTTACACAAGTAGTGTACAAAGGTACCTAGTACCGAAGGATGTATGTACTCTTGTACTTTTCGACGACGTATACAGATGTGATGGTCAGATTATGCAGTACATCAAACAACAATAATACTAATCCCAGACTTCCCAAAGGCACATCCTTGACTTCTAATTGACTATATCATGCCCTAGTTGTCCATTTCATTTCTACAATACTAGCGATTGAGATTTTGACAAGCGCAAGAAGCAAAACCGTACATAAATTGACCTCGTTGATTACATTTCCACAGATGCTACTACGACTTTGTCATTTCATGAAGATGCTGGGAAGCGGTGCTCAAATGGAACCCTCAGGGCCTAACCGTTTGGGTAGTTAGAAATGGTGGGGACGATGTAAGCGCTACCTGCTTAGGACTAGCCCCACGATATCTGGTAATGAGCCCATTCCTTGGCTGCTTAGGCCAAAGCACGGTTCTGTTAGCTTCATCTAAGACGTAAACCGTCTGGCACTGCCCCTCCGGCACATCTGTAGTCCGTCCAAATACTAGCCCGACAGCCTTTATTTGTCGTGCAACTCAGCCTATGAATTGGTGCGCATGATGATCAGTGACAAAACTAAGCTAGATTTATAGCCTACATCAGAAGTACATAATTCAAATATCTCAAATTCTTTGCTTTACTTCGATCAGGCCGAAAATTGCCTTACATAGATAGCATCGCCATCCACCATCCACCATACTGACTTAATTACTTGCCTCCTGTCGATAGGCACCCCGTCTTGTCTCAGCCTCTGTCCTGACAAGTGGCAGCCTATGTGGCCCTACATCATGTTGCATCGGCTGAGGAAACACCGGGTACCATTCCCGGCCATCGGCTGGCATATTAATTAATTCTACGGAGTACGAAATCAGCTGCGCATATCAGGCTCAATTGATTGTCCTTCGCTTGAGCGCGCGCTTCTCCCAATACACAGCCGGACCAGACATTATTCGTGCTCTGGTATGCGCTTCTGGCCCACCACAGCCAGGTAGCAACAATGTTTCGGCAGCTTGGTGTTAGACTATTACAGCCTGGACTTGGACTTCCCCAGCCGGGGTTGACATTTGAGGTAGGACATGTGAAAGAGCAAAGTCACGAATCCGGTTTATGTCCCGACGCCAACACCGACCCTTACTACCTCTAGAAGCGGTGAAGTCAAGAGATAGGATGACGTACATGCAAATACGTACATCACCAAAACCACAAGTGAAAGACGAGAGTGGCTTGAGCAGCCGGCAGACGGGGGGCCAAGGGTGGGGCTAAACTGGACCGTCTCGGGAATCCTCCTACTGCAACGCTCCCACCCCGGGAGAGGGCAGAACTGGTAGATGGACCCTGAACAGCCAAACGCGCCAATCCAGTAAACCCGAGCATGATTGAGGCGCCTCCATTGCATGTGGATCGCACTGTTTTTCTGGCAGACAAAAAGAGGAAAAGAGGATGTTATTCTTCCGCGTAGCACCTTGATTGCTGCCACGCGAATGGCTCTGGAATGGCACCCAGATAGCCGCGCGACGGTGGATTGGAGAAACCCGGTGCCATCGACAGGCCCTGCCAAACCGTAACTGTTGCCTGTAGGCACCTGAGGCACTACCTAGGTAGACCTGTGGGTATCCAGTCTACGGTCCACCGGCGGCGCTTGTCGTGCCGTGCTCCGTTTCCTCTCTCGGGATTTTTTGTCCGTCGAGCTATAGCTACATCTTATGTCTAAGTGGAAGAGAGGCTTAGAATGAAGGGAAGCGCCCACCCGTCCGCCTCTGCAGCCCAGCGAAGCCGATGCCAAGCCATCATGCAGTGAGAATCTGCAGTGAGGTTCGTCTGACATAACATTGGACTCGGCACTGGGTGTGATTGTCCCCTGTCCTGCAGTTCTTCTACCTACCTACTGGGGCCTTTGCAGTGGTGTAGAAATAATTCGCTCCCTACGCATTACCTCACCTTTGCGCTGGCGGATACTCAACGGATAGTCGGCTTGAGGGAGTTCAACGTGAACGATGACTGGGTAACTAACCTAGGTTAGACAATTGTCCATTCTATCAACAGTCCAACGCCATACTAATACGGCCAAGAATCGATCATAAACACGAACACCAGATGAGAGAGTAGTTTAAAACAATTAAGTGCTTCAAGGACTTTTAGCTCATTATTTCTCCCGTGCAACACATCTAGATTCCCGTACCACTACTTGGCATGATCTGGGGATGACAGGCATCGCATTAGAGGCAGCATTATGTACGATACCCTATTGAACCGTATATGCAAGAAAAAGCTACCTCTTTGGATGTCCCGAACGGGCAAGGATTTCTTCACCGCCAAGTGTCCAGGCGACCAACCGCCGGGGTTAAAACGTCTGTTGCGCTCGTGAGCAGACTTACATGACAACCAGCTGGTTTGTGAAGACAGACAATCGACATGGGACTCGAGATGACAAGGGCAATCAGAGTTGAAGCACAGAATTATAAAGTACCTATCATGCAGCAGCGAAAAAGGAATGTCAGGAGGGCAGTGTTGGAATCGTTATACCTGACCGGCCGTCATATATCGGATTTTGGCCCCAGATACCGAGACATTAGGGGGAGACGCAAGTTATTAACTCAACAACGTAGCTAGTACGGGTCGAGTTAGTGGTTAAATCCCAATACTCTCCGGACTCTAGCGTCTACTATAGTGCCGTGTCGGTAACCAATCAAATAATTGGGTAACATGGGGTTGAGAGAACTACATATGTCGAGTTTTGCGTATAAATTATATATTCCAAATACCTCCCCCAGGCATCTCTCTCCCTAGCACAGCATTTTCTCCTCACAACGACCTAATCCGCCCATCTCCGAACCCAATGAACATGACCGAAATATCCTGTTAAACAAATATGCGTTTACTCGACCCAATTCCCTAGCGGATAATCCTTTTCGGGTCATACCCAAAACCTCGCCATTGGCCGACAATCCTTGGCCTTCCCCATAGTCACTGGGTGTCGGGAAGGGAAGGACATGACCGATCTGGAAAATGCCGGCAATGAGGATCCTGATCTGGGGCGGATAAGTCCGAGTAAAATCCTAACCTTGGCAGCACGGCTTGCAGTAAAGGCGCGCAGTGTATGCTGTAGCATCGTTCGATCCGAGGTCGGTCGGTCGGTCGAGACAGAGTCAAAATCGGACGAGAAGTTTACAAATAGTCGAGCCCAAAAATCTCCGGTTCGGGTAGTGACATAATGATCTGCCGTGCGCCCGATCAGAATTTGACCTGGGTATTATTATTCCCAACGACCTGGTTCCAGCGCTTTTGCTCTAGTTACCTAACCAGCCTCTCTATTGGACCCAGGAGGCTGTGCTGTACGAGAGAGAGTATTTGAGTATTTGGAAGAAGCCCAACTACGAACCTCGGCGCGACCAGTTGTCACAATATTAACATTTAGCCAAGTCCTCGGCACACCGATGCGAGATCAGAAGGGAAAAAAAGGCTCATCTCATCTTGATTTCTCTCATTTTACCTTCTTGTAATTCGCAAGTGGCAAGGGCTAAGAAATAAAAAATAAAAACACAATGCTTTAGACAACGGCACTTCAAGATCTACGGCAAGACCTACCCAGATTGGTGTTGACCGTTTTTACCCCAAAACCACAATTCGGCTGATGAGGAGTCCGATCGACGTGCGTTCTCTCCCATCACCGGTCATGCAAACACGTTACCATGTTGTCGTCGCTCATACCTCGGTCTGGTAGGCGGTAGCCCAAATATAGACTTGGAGAGAGAGACAGAAAGAAACCCATACATTTCACACAACGTTTCAATGTTACGACGGCCGAGATGTGTGTGTGTGAGAGAGAGAGAGAGAGCCCAGAAGTAGCATTCGTAAGGAATGCGATAGCCGAGAGAGGGTTGTAGACCAACAATATTGGAGAAAACAGGGGAGTAGGGTGGGAAACAAAAAAGAAAAAAAAAAGAAAAAGGAGGTAATGTTGCATGCGGTTGGAACGTATCATAAGTCTGCAATGCAGACAAGAGAAAGCATGCACTCACACTCTCACCCAACGCGCATACACCACACCCATGGTGAGAAAAGAGGAGAGGCAATAATGATCAAAATAGTATCAATCGAAACTAAAAAGGAGAGCTCCAAAAGTGCCAGCCAAGGTCACAGATCCATGATACCTTACCTTACCTCCTACTTTACCCCGCCATTTCCACCAATCCAAAACTGGGCTTGACTCTACCGTGATCACCACTGCATTTCAGCTTTCTGAAACCCTTGCGATTCCTGGTTTGCGATCTCAGCCCTTTTTCTTTCTTCTTTCATAAGTGCCATTATGAAATGCTTTTCAATCGCTCTTCAATCCCCAGTTCACCCTTCCCCCTAGCTGTAAAGTGGTAGAACCCCTCAGACCACCACCAATTAGCCGAAAAGGCCAGACAAGGGTAGGGGGTGGGAAGGGCTTAGGCGTGACCCTTTTCTCCAAGCGCCCGCTCCAGCCTCCCGCTCCCCGCGTTTTGGTCACCTGCTCTCGTGCCACGACGTCGTGTCCCGACCCCGACTGAGCTTTGAACTTTGGCTTTATTCCCGTGGAAACAGACAGACGAACCTGACACAACAGATACCAAACATCTATACGTCGCGTACATACATACCTACATATGGGGTATAATTGACCATTTAAGTTCTATGTATTTATCGCCCGCTCTCCTTTCCTGTGCTGTCCTACCCTATCGTAAGTAGGCAGATAGATACTTCAGAAGGCAAAATAGATAGAGAGCCGTCAGTTGCCCTTATAATTACAACATTGGACATAAAACAAAACAGAGTAAAGTAAAGCAGCATCGATTTTCTCTACCCCATATTCAGTTGAGATCAGATCCATTCAGAGTTTCAAGACCCATCCCCATCTCCATAAGGCTTATTAATACCACCGAGAGGGAAGCGCCCGACAGACAACCAAGCAAACCAAGGCAAGCAAGTTGCAACAGAAAAAACCGCCGAAACGGAAACATTTCTCCAAAGATTCCGAACGAGAAACCCCGCTTTCAACCTGGCTTCAAGTTTTATACCAACTTTTCTCCTAACACCGAATAAGAGGAATTGAATCGAACTAGGTTATTGACTTGGAACCCCTTGCTCGATATTGATCGCTTGCTCGCTCGCTTAACCTAGGTTAGGTGGTTTGGTGGGCGGTTAGTTTGTTTTCGAGTATGCACGTGAGCTACGTCATCTGCCTCTCCTCATGCTCTCAGCTTCCCTTCTGATTTCCTCCGTTTTTCTTCACTGGCATTGATTGATTGATCGATTGATGTGGATGTCTTTGACCGTTTGGTTTCATTTCATTAAACCTTATTGCGCTCTCTCTGTGCGCGCGCGCATGTGTCACTCTCTCACGTGCCTGCTTCGTTCTATTATGTAGTTGTGTCGGTGTTGGAGTGTTGTAGTATTACTATGGTGTTGTATTATGTGGTGTCTCATTTCATGATGCTAACCGGGGCATTGAAAGGAGAAGAAAAAAAAAAAAAGGACATAGGAAAGAATGCCAAAAAGTTTGGTACCGTGAACTCGCTTCAAACCTTCCCCGTTCTCATACCCAATTACACATTACCACATACCACACATTATTATACCGTACCGTAATCCGTGCCGTACTCCGTGCCGTACTCCGTGCCGTATCCCGTATCCCGTACCATACCCTGTGCCTTGTGTTCGTCGGTTATTCCCATGTTTCATTCCTTCATTCATTCAATCATATCCAATCCATATGATCCAATTTATTACTCGATATCGCAAACGGAGCAACGCCGGACAAGGCAGAGACAGAGACAGACACATCGATTGATCTTTTGAAACGAGAACGACGACGACGACGACGACGACGATGCTTGTATCGATGAATCGATCATTGTCCGCCGAAGCCATTGTCATTGTCATCGTTGTAATAACCATCATTGTTGTACCCGTCGTCGTCGTTGATGTTATTATCGTTGTAATAATCATCGTTATAGTAATCGTCCGTCCCCACTCCCGCGTCCGTGTTGTTGTTGTTGTTAGGGTCATTGTAGTTCAGGTCCCTCCAAGCATCCTCCCACTGTCCCACCATGTGTGGCCCCGCCGCCCGGTCCGAGGACAAGCCGATGGCGAAGCGCTCGTTGGGCTGCGCGTCCGAGATGTAGCGCTCTAGGGTCGAGGGCCCGCCGCCGCCGCCGTAATAACTATTATAGTTGCTATTGTTATCGGCGTAGGTGAGTTGTTGTTGGTTATGTGTGCGGTCCTCATAGAATTGGTTGGCGTTGGCGTTGGCGTTGTTGTTTGTTCGCGAGGATGGGGTTTTATCAGTGGTTTTACTCTTTTCCTTGCCCTTGCCCTTATTCTGGCTCTTGTTCGCGTTCTTGGTCTTGGTCTTGCTGTTAATCGTTGATGTCATCGTTAGAACTTCCCTCCCTTTTGATTGATAATTTACCTCCCCCTC
>Ga0247782_1000570_pt1 | contig 16140 bp, 19 predicted proteins | sample UWRJL019104C5_FD_179928 | JGI IMG/M metagenome (GOLD analysis project Ga0247782, IMG submission 179928) | Plant litter microbial communities from Arlington Agricultural Research Station in Wisconsin, United States - UWRJ-L019-104C-5 | ecosystem: Environmental > Terrestrial > Plant litter >...
GCAGCCGTTTTGCTAACCGGAATACACGGTCTTTAAAAGGAGTGATGACTTTTATGAAGTCTGACTGATTCATAATCGGTCTTGGGTTTGTTATTGGTTTATAAAAGGAAGACGAATAGTAACTATTTTTGTTACAAGCAATATTAAAAATAATTAAATTTACGTTCTTATACTAAACAAAACTGCCGGATGAAAAAGATTAAAATACTGTTAGCGAGCCTTGTACTGGCTGCTTTTGCTTTTCAGGGATGTGAAGACATGGACGACCATGCCGTTCCTGTAAACGATTTTATATGGAAAGGCCTCAATCTTTATTACCTGTGGCAGGAAAATGTGCCTGCCCTGGCAGATGATCGTTTTGCTAACCAGGAACAACTTAATAACTTTTTAGAGTCGTACGGCAGTCCCGAAAGCCTTTTTGAAAGCCTGCTTTACAGAAAATACCCTGACGGTACCAATGCCGACCGCTTTAGCGTAATGTTCCCTGATTTCAGGGTGCTTGAAAATGTATTGCAGGGCGTAGCTACCAGCAATGGTATGGATTACGGACTTGTTTATGCAGATGATGCTAAAGTAAATGTTTTGGGCTATGTTAGATATGTACTGCCTAATACAGATGCTGCTGCTAAAGGAATTAAAAGAGGTGATCTTATATATGCCGTTAACGGTACAACACTTAACGTTTCTAACTACCAGTCGCTTTTATCACAGCAAAGTTATACTGTAAGCCTTGCTACATCTGTAGATGGTGTGGTAACCCCTACCGGTGTGGATGTTGCCCTTACCAAAGCTGAATATGCAGAAAACCCTGTATATAAAGTTAGTGTTACAGAAGTGGGCGGTAAAAAAATAGGCTATCTTATGTATAATGGCTTTTACGGAAATTATGATGCCGAATTAAATAACGCTTTCGCAGCATTAAAATCGGAAGGTGCTACAGAATTAGTACTTGACCTTCGTTATAACGGAGGAGGATCTGTACGAACCGCTACTTACCTTGCCAGTATGATAACCGGGCAGTTTACCGGGCAGCTATTTGCAAAACAACAATGGAATTCTAAACTGCAGGCATACTATGAGTCGAACAACCCGGCTGCGTTACAAAATCTATTTTCAGATAATCTAAGCAACGGGGCGGCTATAAACCACCTTAACCTGAGCAGGGTATATATTATCGCTACAGGCGATACTGCCTCTGCCAGCGAACTTGTAATTAACTGCCTTACACCTTATATAAATGTGGTACAGGTTGGAGAGCTTACCGTTGGTAAGAACGTAGGATCGGTTACCTTATATGATTCACCCGATTTCAGCAAAAAAGATATTGACGGAAGCCATCGTTATGCCATGCAGCCTATCGTGATAAGAACTGTAAACAAAGATGGTTTTGGCGAATATAGTGCAGGTATTAAACCTACACCCGGTTTTGAGATTGAGGAGTCTGTGCGAAATATGGGTGTACTTGGAAGTATTGATGAGCCTTTATTTGCTAAAGCAATTGCGGGTATAAATGGTGGATCAGGACGATACACCACCCAAAAAAGTGACGGAAAATCGCTTAAAAAATTCAGCAACATTAAAAGCATGCGACGCTTTGGTACAGATATGTACCTGGAAGAAATGCCCGAAGGTTCGCTTAACCTGCTTAAGCAACTGCAATAAATACAAAAAGGCTCCCAAACGGGAGCCTTTTTCTGTTACAAATAAATTTAGTCTAAACCCTTATTTTATAACAATATCATAGCTGATGTGTTTTAGTTAAACCCGCGGGGAATACACACCCCGCAGATACTTTTAACTAAACACAGATCAGAAATCTGCTAATTAGTCATTAAAATAGAAACCTGTTGGTATAACACCTACAGTAAAGCTTTTTTGTAATGCACCCTGAGTAGAGTAAATATGCACCTGGCCGTTAGCGCTGTAATCGCCTGCATCTCCAACATAGATATGGTTATCTTCAACTGCAAAGCTGTAAACACCGTATGATCCCTGTGGCGTAGTTGTAAATAACGAGGCAGCTGGAAGCGTAGTTGCGTTAAGCGCCATTGTATAAATTGCGTTATCTAATGTATAATAGATTTTATCATCCTCGATAGTAAGGTTCCCTGGGTGATCGGTGCTTTCGGTAAAGTTTACTGTGCGTGTAACCGTGTTTGTAGCAAGGCTTATTACGTCAAGGCGTCCAGCAGTTTCAGTGTCAGCATAATAAGGTAAACCTGCGCTCATTACATATAGGTTACCGTTTTCTACCTCAAGAGAGTTTGGTACATCACCTACAGTAATTGTAGTTGTAACAGTGTCGTTAGCTGTATTAATAACCGTGATCTTGTTTCCATAACCGTAACCACCTTTATGCGCAACATAAAGCTTACCGTTTTCTTCAATAATTCTTTCCGGTCCTTCAGCCACAGATATTTTAGTCGATATCGCTCTTGTAGCAAGATCAATTACCGCAACATAATCATCTGTTGTAACAGTACCGTCACCCCAGCAGGTAACATATGCCTTACCATTTTCAAATTCAACAAACCTTGGGTTTACAAGGCCTGTAGAAATTGTAGCTACTTTTACAAAAGTGTAACGGTTAACAATCTCAATTTTATTAGACCCGTTAAGTACAATGTAAGCAAGGTCGCCTACAAAACCTAAATCCTGAGCTGTATCTCCTAAAAGATCACCACTGTTTACAGCAGAGAAAATATTATTTTCAAGGACCATTGCATCAGAAATGTAAGATGCAGAAGCATTACCTGCTCCAAAACCACCTTCGTTAAGTACAATAACTCCATTATCATAAGCCCCTGAAGGTGTGTCAACTTTAGCATCATCATCACTGCTACACGATACAAATAGAAGCGATCCTGCAAACGCTGCTACGATTAATTTGTTTAGTTTCATATTTAAAATTTAAAATTAAGGTACATGTTATAATTGCGCCCCGGCATAGGCCTTACGGCATAAGCGAGGTATTCTTCATTCCAAAGGTTGTTTACCTGTACGCCAACATCCAGCCCTTTTATAAACTTAAGGCTGTACTCCGCCCCAATTGACGACACATTGTACGGATCTAAAGACGCGCTGTTATCTGAAGCCGTAAATGCTTCTCCTGTAAACAGGTGGCGGTAATAGACCGATGCGTTTTTAACTGCATAAGCTACAGACGCCGTTGCTTTGTGCATTGGCACATAAATAAGTTGGTAGGTTTTGCCGTCTTCGCGGGAAACGGTATACGCATAGGTGCCGGTAAGCTGAAGCTCTCCCGCGCCTATCTTTGTTTTATAGTTCAATATCGATTCTAACCCGTAGGTATTCACTTTACCTACATTTTCAGGCATCCATATACCGCTGGTGTTTGGCACCCAGCGAAGCATATCCCTTAATTTTATATAATATCCTGTTACGGTAAGGGTAAATGAGTTGATCTTTATAACATTGCCAACTTCTGCCTGATAGGAAGTTTCCGGGTTAAGGTTGGGGTTGCCGCTGCCGGCCCAGTAAAGGTCATTGTAGGTAGGCACCCTGAAATTACGCGATGCATTCAGCTTAATATCATAAAAGCGCGCCACGTTCATATTGGTTCCGAATGAAAACAAAAGCGGACTCTCATAATTATCGGTTACTTCCTTGCGTATACCGAGTTCATACTGAATCCTGCCCAGGTTATGTTTCATCAGCAAGCTGCCCGATGCTATATCTCTTTTTTTAGAAATAATATCAGACCCATCCCCATCATTATGGGTATAATCAATAATCGTATTCAGCTTAATGGCATCGGTCACATCATAAGTAAGGTCATACCGCCCTATGTAGGTTTTTACGCTTCCGTGTGTGTATAAGTTATTGGCTTTATTCTCAAAATATTTGTAGTTCTCTTTTAAGAAAGCAGCCTTTACCCTAGATGTAAATTTGCCGTAATAACCGCTCCACTCTAATAGGTTTCGGGTATTTAGATCCTGGTATTTGCTACGTGACACTACAGCTAGCGTACCCGAAAAATGCCTTTCGCCATCAAAAACATAGCTGTAAAAACGCAGTATGTTTTTGTCGTTCAGCTTATAGCCTATCGCCGCGTTAACACTGGTATTGTAATATTCGCCATTTTGGTTTCTAAGTGATGTTCCGGGATAGGCATAATCGTTGTCAGAACTGTTCCTGCTTACGCTTATGTTGGTGCTTACCTTATTGTTGCCCGCGTCAAGGTTATAGTTAACGCCAATGGTATTGTAGCTGCCATAGTCGGTGCGCAGGCTGTTGTTAAACCTGTCACCAAAATAAAGGTCGTTGCTAAGGTGAATGCTTCCGCCAATGGCACTGCTTCCATAGGCAACGCTTCCACCACCTGCCCTAACACTTATACTATTAAAATCGCGTGTATTAAGCACGTTAAAATCAGTCTGGCCAAGCAATTGCGAATTGATATTGATGCCATTCCATATCACGGCTGTTTGTGATGCCGATGTTCCCCTGAAGGATGGAGACGACACCATGCCGAGTCCGTTTTCTTTAAAGTAGATATTGGTATTGTAATTAAGCAGTGACGTTAGCGAAGCCGCGTTCCTGCCGATGACCGAATCATTAAGCTTTTGTACCGACTGCCCGGTGGAGTAATCACGAAGCTGTGCATCAGATATAATTACTTCCTTTAGGGTAATAGTATCGGTTTGCGCCAATGTAAGCTGGCACAGCAAAAGCAACAACGGTAAGATTAATTTTTTAAGTATCATAATTCGCAAGCCCTTTTTCCCGAAAGCCCGATATTAGTTATTATTAAGGCAGGTCTCCTGGCTTGCGTACTGTTGTTTACCTTCCCGCCCTTTACGAACAGTGGTTGTAGTTTACAACAGCCTCCTCTTTAAGAAGATAAGCTTACAGTTGCGGGAACAGCTCAGGTATTAAACCTGATTCCCTTTTAATGTGATGGCGTAAAAAAACATCACAACCTTAAGTGGTGCAAAGATAGTACTTCTGTTGATATATTTAATTTATACATTTGCAATCTGTTGAATTATTTTTATGAGAAACCTCTATTCCCTGTTATTTTTTGTAGCATTAGCAATTTCAGGCTGCAAAAGCGACACAAAACACATTGAAGCACAAAACACGGCTGTTGCCAATTCGGTCACCCATGCCAAAGGCCTCCAGCTATACCGATACGATGGTTACACCGTGGTAAAAGTTACAAAACCGTGGCCGGAAGCACAAAAAGGCTTCACTTACATACTTAAGAAAAAAGAGGCGGTTGTACCCGATAGCCTTGCACAATACACTACCATTCAGGTGCCACTTAAAACCGTAGTGGTAACCTCAACAACACACATACCATCGCTTGAACTTTTTGGTGCCGAGAACACACTTGTGGGCTTCCCGGGAACTGATTTTATATCTTCAAAGAAAACAAGGGCGCGCATAGACAGCGGCAAGGTAAAAGAAGCCGGTGCCAACGAAACCCTGAATACCGAGGTGCTAATTGACCTTGCCCCAGATGCTGTTGTCGGTTTCAGTATAAGCGGAACGAATAAGGCACTTGCAACCCTGGAGCAAAGCGGACTCAAAGTAGTATACAACGGCGACTGGACAGAGCAAACTCCCCTTGGTAAAGCCGAATGGATTAAATTTTTTGGAGCATTATATGACCAGGAACACAAAGCCGATAAGCTGTTTGCCGACATAGAAAAACAATACACCGAAGCGCTTACCCTTGCCCAAAAAGCAACAACTAAACCTACCGTATTAGGTGGAGCTATGTTTCAGGATCAGTGGTATTTGCCGCAGGGCGGAAGCTGGGCTGCGCTGTTTTTAAAGGATGCAAAATCCAATTACCTATGGGCAGATTCTGAAGGCACTGGAAGTCTTACCCTTTCTTTTGAAACTGTACTTGATAAAGCACAGGATGCCGATGTATGGATAGGCCCGGGACAATATACAACGTATAAAGAAATGACAGATGCCAATCCGCATTATGCACAGTTTAAGGCATTCAAAACTAAAAACGTATATTCGTACAGCAGTAAAAAAGGTGCAACAGGCGGGCTATTGTATTTTGAGCTTGCCCCTGCCCGCCCCGATCTGGTACTAAAAGACCTCATCGCTATTTTACATCCTGATTTAATGCCGGGATACCAACTGCATTTTTTCGAAAAACTAAAATAATAAACTCTTGCACAACAAAAAACGGAATATAGCATTGTTTACCCTACTGGGCATTGCCCTGCTATTGCTGTTTTTAGTGAATATAAGTCTGGGGTCTATTAAAATTCCGTTTCAGGATGTGGCCAGCAGCCTCAGCGGTGGTGAAGCGTCTAAAAGCACCTGGCAATATATCATAGTAAACTACAGGTTGCCCAAAGCCATTACGGCAGTATTGGTAGGCATGGCACTATCGGTAAGCGGACTGCTAATGCAAACGCTTTTCCGTAACCCGCTTGCAGGCCCAGATGTATTGGGACTAAGCTCGGGCGCAAGCCTTGGTGTTGCCTTTGTGATACTGGGCGCGGGATTACTACCGGGCATACTGGCAGGCTTTTTCCTTTCGCCGTATGGCATAGTAATGGCATCAACAGTCGGGAGTTTTATCGTTTTGATGGCGATACTTGTAGTTTCGCAACGCCTTCTCGACACCATGGCGATACTAATAATCGGGTTAATGTTTACCGGCTTTACAGGTGCAATAGTAAATGTGCTGACCTACTTTAGCAGCGCCGAGCAACTGCAAAAATTCACATTCTGGGCATTCGGAAGCTTGGGTAACCTACCATGGCAGCATATCAGTATCCTTGCAATAGTATGCTTTGTAGGATTGATTATGGCAGCCTTCTGCATAAAACCGCTTGATGCACTGCTGCTTGGCGAGCGTTATGCCAAAAGTATGGGTATCAACTTCAACAGCACTAGGCTCATAATTATATTAGCAACCAGCCTGCTAACCGGTACCATTACAGCATTTACGGGGCCAATAACCTTTATAGGCCTGGTAGTGCCGCATATTGCAAAGCTGCTATTTAAAACCAGTAGCCATTTAGTGCTATATGCAGGCACGATAATACTCGGCGCGATAATCGTATTGATATGCGACACCTGTACCCAAATGCCGGGCAGGGAATTTGTACTGCCTATCAATGCTATAACATCTATAATAGGTGCGCCAATTGTTATATGGCTGCTGATGCGTAAACAGAAAATAATGTATTAGCTATGTCAAAAGGCACCATCATATTATCGGCACAAAATATTAGCATTGGCTATGAGCAGAAAAAAAACATTTCTGCCATTGCCACAGGCATTAATGTGGCATTCGCCGAAGGAAACCTCATTGCCCTTATTGGTGCCAACGGTATAGGAAAATCGACCCTGCTCAGAACACTTACCGGCATACAGAAACCTTTAAGCGGAGAGGTACTGCTAAACAACAAAAACATAACCGGCTACAGCCAGAAAGAACTGTCACAAAACCTTGCCGTTGTATTAACCGAGAGCCTACCGCCAAGTAATCTTACCGTTTTTGAACTTGTAGCACTCGGCAGGCAGCCCTACACCAACTGGCTCGGTTCATTAAGCCCTGAAGATATCATCAAAGTAAACGAAGCAATAGCCCTTACGCAAATAGAACATCTGCGCCATAAAAAACATTTTGAAATAAGCGACGGACAATTGCAGAAAGTACTTATTGCACGCGCCCTGGCACAGGATACCCCACTTATTATTTTAGATGAACCTACTACCCACCTCGACCTGCTGCATAAAGTAAACCTTATAAAGCTGCTGAAACAACTTGCTTCAGCTACCGGAAAATGTATTCTCTATTCTACCCACGACCTTGATCTTGCCCTCCAGTTAAGCGACCAAATTGTTGTAATGACACCCGGAAACATTGTGCAGGATACTCCAGAAAACCTCATCGCCAACAAAGTATTTGACGGTCTTTTTAATGATAAAAGCATTCGATTTGATGCCCAAAAAGGCGGATTTACCGTAAACGACAGCCATCTTTAACAAAAGCTAAACATAAATATGTTTTGTTTTGATTAAATTTACTAATCAACCACAAAACAAATAGATCATGGCCAGTAAGTTTACACTTAATTATTCAGGTGATAAAGAGCAGCTTTTAAGCAAGATTAAAAATGCCATAGGCGATAAAGGTTCACTTAGCGGAGACAATCAGCTTGGCAATTTTAAAGGCAGTACGCCCCTTGGCAGTATTGAAGGCTCGTATAGTATAGACGGCGACACAATTACTGTAAACATAAGCGATAAGCCTTTCCTGTTATCTACCGGGACAATTCAGAGCGAGTTCGAGAAAGCTCTTAAAAAAGCATAACTATGCCTAAGCTGTTTTCTTTACTCTGTCTTTTTACTTGCATTGCAGTATATGCACAACCAATGGCAGAACTAACACCCCGCGGTTTCGAACCTCTTGAATCAGCTATACCAAGTATGCCTGCCGAAAAATTCATAGAACTGTCTAAATCATGGGCTACTGAATTTAACCGCAAGCAAAAAGGTGCAGATGTAAGCAACGTTACAACCAACGGAATGACTATAACGGCCTTTAAAAAGAATGCCTTCTTTTTCAGGAATAAGGGCGAAATGTTTGAGTATACCATACAGTACAGCATGAAGCTTACATTCAGCAACAAATCATATACCGTTAAGTTTACGGTAAATGATATTTATGCCGATGACGATACATTAGTGCAATATAAACTGCCTGATTATTTTGATTCATCAGGAGAACTTAAGGAAGGCTATGCCGACCTGAAGCCATCTCTTGAAAGAACTGTAAATGGCATTTTTGCATCGCATTATAATTTCATTGTTAATTTTAAATAAATCATCACCAAAAAAAATATAGCTATGGCACCAGGAACAGATGACCCAAAAGACTTAGGCGATAAAAAAATGAACAACCAGGAAAAGCAGAGTGACAGAAACGAAGGCTTTAGTGGTGACAACCTACCTAACAATTACGACCCAAGCAAAGGAAAATTGAAAACCGAACTTGATAAAGATACAGATGGCAGCACCGAAACCGTTAAGCGTGCCCGAGATGTAGATGAGAAAAAAGCACCACCTGTAAGCGACAGCGATAAAACAACCCGAGATGATGGTACTGTTATAGATAAGAACCGTGGCACCGCTAACGAAAAAGAAGAAATTGAAACTGCCGAAAATCGCGACTTCAATTCAGATACTGATGAACAAAGGTATCAGAATAACAATACTGATAATAAAAAACATCGAGGGAATATTAACCCAGGAAAGTAGTTTAGTTATTGTGCAGTTACGCTCTGTCATTCTTAGCGAGTACACTGACTCAAGGATACTAATTCTATCAATAGAAAAAGCCACGAATTACATAAATCCACAACAATTCAATTTGTGAGATTTGTGTGTAATTCGTGGCTAAATAATTTATTCTGTTACGTTAGTAAACTGAACATTAGCCTGAAGCTTAATATCTTCACCCAATACTAGTCCGCCTGCTTCGGTAACATCAGAAGCGTGGATATCAAAATCGTTACGGTTTATGGTTCCGCTAATTTCAAATCCGGCACGCTCTATACCAAAGCCATCTTTAGCCTCACCACCAAACAAAGCATCAAGTGTTACGCTTTTTGTCTTTCCTTTAATGGTAACATCTCCCGTAAGGATATGCTTATCGCCTTCGATATGTACAAACGAAGTCGATTTAAACTTTATCTGCGGATAGAGGTCGGCACTAAAAAAATCATCCGATTTTAAATGCTCATCTCTTTGTGTGTTATTAGTATCTATACTGTAAACATCAATAGAAAATTCAATAGCAGCATTATTAAAATTATCGTGCTCTTTGGTTTCTAATGTTCCTGAAAATATATTAAACGATCCTGTTATGTTAGAAATAACAAGGTGCCTTATTTTAAAATGTACTTCTGAGTGTGCTAAGTCCAGTACCCACTTGTTTGTAGCCATAATGTATAATTAAGTTAATGAAGACTAAAGTTAAGCATAAATGCGCTTTTGAAAAAACTTTTACGCGTAATCCCCTGTTAAACCATTATTAATTTAAGTCTGCCGGATAGTATTTCTATCAGGTGCATCGTGAATTGTATGTTAAACTTTAAATGTCGATTATTTATAGTGTTCCCTAAATACCCTGCTATGACTGTATATTACACTGACTGTTAAAGCTTTCTATAACATTTTCGCTAAAAAGCAACGTTAATTATCGTACTGCGGCTCGTGTATCCTTCCGAACTTTGCATTATAACCTTTTAAAAACAAATATCATGGCATCATCAAACCAGACTCCTGCACCTAAAGTATCCGGTAAAACACTAACAGAAGATAATGTAAAGCCTGAAGATTCTAACTTAAAGAAAACAATGGCTCAAGCCGAAAAAGGTGCGGCTAAAAAAACAACTGCAACTAAAACGCCCCAGAAAATTCAGGATGGCAATACTGCAGAAAAGAAACGTGAATATTAACAAACAACTATAAAGTCATGCAAACAAATAACAACAACGACAATCAGGATCGGAATGATCGTGATCGTCAAAACACAAACGAAAACACCGGTAATCTTGGCAATGAGTCAAGAAATATGAACAGCCGTGATAACGACGAAAGAGATAACAGGGATTCGAATGATAGAAGCTACAGGGAATCTGATGTAGACAATCACTCTATGAACTCAGGAGGATCAAAGACCTATAATGAGGACGAAGATACCTGGGAAGAAGAAAAAAGGATGGGCACAACATCATCTAACCGTGGTACAGAAAATAACGACTGGAACCAAAATGACCAGATGCAGCGCAGCCCGGGAAGATCTGACAGTGAAGACCAGAAAGATGCTTCATCGAGCGACTATTACAGCGAGAGGGATGAAGAAAGAAGGCGCGACGACAACAGTAGCCGTAGCAATAACGGCGACGACCTTTAAATAATAGTTTGAGTTATGAATTAGAGGTACGAATCTATATATTTGGTTCCGAACCTAATTCAAAAAGGGCAGTCTAATAGTTTTAGACTGCCCTTTGTTATTTATTAAACCCTGCTATGATCTGGTTTCCAGTTTTCTATAGATTTCTTTATTGCATCCGCTGAAAGCTCTTCGTTAATTGCTTTCTTTATCAGGAACAGCAATTGGTCGTCCTGTGCAAAACGCAGTGCAAATAATTGTCCTTCGTTCAGCATGCCTTCGTACATTTCAAGGCGTTCGCCTGTTGTTGCAAAAAAGCGGTAACGCAGTTCCAGCAGCACGACCCTGTTTTGAAGGGTTAGCGCATAGTGTTGGCGCATCATGAAGCTAAGCATTGTAATTGCCAGAAAAGCGGCAGCAATAAACGACCAGACAACATAATCATCTTCTGTCCAGGCGAAGTAAGCCGAAGCTATAATAAATACGAGCATTACAGGATAAAACACAAAATGATGTGGTGTGTAAAAACGTATGTGGTTTTTATAGCTTTGTTCTGCCATGAGGTATTATTTTGCTTCTTTAAGGAAATTAGCAATTATTGTCGCCATTTCCATTTGTTTAGATTTATCGGTAAGATAGTTTCTGTCTTTGTCGTTGCTAAGGTAACCTAATTGTATCATTACAGCAGGTGCTTCTGAGTTTTTAAGTACAAACATTGGTGCAGGCTTTATAGACCTTACTTTATATTCTTTCTGTTCAAATTTATCAGCAAGCTTTTCAGCATATGCTGATGCTTTTTCTGCTTTTACCTTTTCTGTCGGAATAAAAAATTCAATTCCTGAATGTGTTACCTCTTTAGAATAGTTTACATGCAGCGATAAAACAAGATCTGGTTTCATGGCGTTAATAGCCTCAACACGCTTATTAAGGTCTACAAAATTATCGCCTTCGCGGGTAAAGTGAATTACAACCTCTTTATCCTTGTTCAAAGCCATAATTTTATGGGCAATAACATCGGTAATTTGTTTTTCGGCTACATCATCGTGTGCGCAGCCAACGTCTTTACCACCATGTCCGGCATCAATTACAACATTAAAGTATTTTGAATCTGTATTAGATTTTGATGGCATTGTAAAAGCAAAGCATGCCCCTAACGCTAAAAGTACAAAGAACTGGATTGGCTTTTTCATATTGATTGGTTTTAGGTTGAAAACGTTGTTCTGTATGAATAAACTCAAATATAGCTAAAAAAATTGTAATAGAATACACCTGTTTTATAACCTTTTACCATCAGCGCTTGCGGCAAGCAGTTTTTCAAAACGCGACTGCTGTGTTTTTTCCTGTTTGGCAGATACTATCAAATGAATCACGGTTTTCCTGTACGAAGGTGCCTGCTTCATAAAAAACTCATATGCTGTCTTGTTCGCTTTGAATACTTTTTCCATTTCGGCAGAAAGTTGCGCATCTTCAGTTCGCTCGTGCGAATAGATCCGCGATTTGCTTTCGGTACGTTTTGCATATGCAGCAAGTCCTTCAGGTGTTACCAGATTTTTGGCAATAAGCACATCCATCTTATCTATGTTTCTGGCGCTCCATATACTTGATGGTTTTCGTGGTGTAAAACGTATGGTATAGCTGTCTTCATTTAATGATCGGCGAACGCCATCTATCCAGCCATAGCACAGCGCCTGATCTACCGATTGAGGCCATGTCATGCTTGGTTTACCGCTGCCAACTTTATAAAAGCCTACCAGTAGTTCGGTTTCCTTTTTATTGTTTGTGTCGAGCCACTTGCGAAAATCTTCCTGCGTGGCAAAAAAATGAGGTTCCATTTTATATGTAGTAATTAAGAAAGCAGCAATGGCAGTAACTGCGCAATATTCTCTGCTTCCTTAAAGTTTTCATGGTCTATGGTATGGTCAATCTGCTCGTGTAGCCAAGTGGTATGAAACGGTATGTGGCAGGCATGCCCCCCTATTTGCAATACCGGAAGTACATCTGACTTTAGCGAGTTACCTATCATCAAAAATTCAGACGGATCTATTTCAAGGCGTTTCAGCATCTTTTCATAGTCAATCTTCTGTTTGTCTGACATTACTTCTATATGGTGAAAATAATGTCCTAATCCTGAGTCGTGCAGTTTACGGTGCTGGTCTTTGAGGTCGCCTTTTGTAGCCACCACCAGTTTATATTTACCATGCAATGCTTTAAGAGCCTCTTCTACCCCATCAAGCAGTTCCACAGGCTTTTCAAGCATTTCTTTTCCGTATTGGATAATTCGCCCAATCGCTTCAACATTTATAGTGTTTTCTGAAATATGCAGGGCAGCCTCTATCATACTTAAAATATAAGCTTTGATACCGTAACCGTAAACATCAAGATTATCGATCTCTATTTTAAATAGCTCTTTCGCCAGGCTATGTGCCGGAAGATAATCTGCCATAAGCTCATAGAATTTATTTTCAGTTTCCTGAAAAAAAGGCTCGTTTATCCAAAGGGTATCATCGGCATCAAAAGCAATAACTTTAATATTCATCTAGCAGTAATTTCTTCAAAGTTAAAAACATTTAATCTAGCTGTACCTGTTCTCTCGATACCTGTGTAGAATGTGCCGCGATTACCTGCCAGTTATTACCGTGGTCTTTCCAAATCCTGGTAAAGCGGTAAAAGCCAACTTCTGTATTGCCATAAAATGAGCCGCTTATATCCAGCAGTACCGATACAATAGCAACATTGCCTTCTATGCGTATTTTTTGTTCGGAAGCATCAATAGTAAATATTTCTATATTGCCTGAGCTGTGCGAATCAAGGTCGTCCTGTTTTGTAAACAATTGCCCTGTATGTGATGTAAAAACAAGGTCGTTAGCAATAAGTGCATCAAGTTCCTGCACATTGCTGGTTTTCATAGCTTCTATAAGCCTTTCTTCAAGTGATTGAATCTGCTGAATATCCATAATATTTATTGGGGTTGAATCATGTTAAACAATCCGGGATAATGGGTAACAAAACCATCGTTATCTACCTGAATGTCGGCGGTAAAGCTGCCATCACTGTTCTCAAATCGATAGGTAGTATTATCAAGCCGCGTGTAGTGCTGGTTTTCTTTTCGAATGGCATTGCCTATAATATCAATGTATACCAAATCGAAAGCAGCAGCGTCGGTATCTGATAATTTAAGCCAGTTAACAGGTAACGAATTGGTAAAGGGCGACAAAGAGATGTCTATAAAAGTGCAGCCAGAAAATTCAGGAAGGCTCTTACCGGACAGGTCGCTCCATTCTCCATGCTCGTTGCAAAATAGGTGGTAGCTATGTTGGGTGTCGCGAAGGTGAAAGTTGATTTCAAACTCCTGCACATTCCATGATAAGCCAAGCTTAATGGTATAGTCGGCATAAACAGGCATACCCTGAACCCAGCCTTCAATTTCCGATCGTACCATAATAGCATCTGCCAGATAGTTAACAGCACAATGCTCGTCGGTATCGTTTTGCAGGCCATCCCATAAAACACTCTTTTGCATAACAGGAATTTTACTGCAATTTAGTTAAAAAATCAATCTGTATTCCCTATGTTCTGTTAAAGACAGATTATATTATAGTACAAAAAAACTCCGCTATTGCGGAGTTATAAATTTACTGTTTACCCTTTTGATAAGCAGCGCAATAAGAATAATCAGCATGATTTATCTCCTCATTTTTAAAAATCCTATCTTCTTACCATAATTGTTTACAAGTGTTCCTCCCGAAGCAATGTAAATATTGTTATAATCGATATCGGTAAGCATCATTTTATATCCCGGCTTGTCAGATTGCGAAAGGCTGGCAACCAGATATACCTTATCATTATCAACCTCAACAAGGTTTCCTTTTGTTGTTACGTAAAATTTGCCATTAGGTTTAGAAACAAAATAGGCTTCAGAAGCCACATTGCTTTCATACTGTACACTTTGAGCAATCTTTTCTGAACGGGTTCTAACCTTAACGGGCTCAGCTTTTGGTTGTGATACCGCTATAACAGGAGCTTTAACAGCTGCAGGAGCAGGTTTATATTCTGCCATTGCCGGTTGCGTTTTACCCCCTGCTTTACCCCATCCTGCTGCAATAGCACTAAGCCTGTCGTTTTTTGGAGGATGGCTGTGCGACCCTTTTACCGATGCTATAGCTGCCATGGCTGCCTGCGCATCATTTAATGTTGCACCCATTTTTTGGAGTACAAAACCCGAAAACTCATCAGCTTCTAATTCTGTAGCAGGTTTACTACTTTCGCTGTCAAGTGTATGGCCACTCAGGTGATGCCCAATTTCATGCGCCAGTATGCTTATCGCTGCCCAGTTACTGCCTGTAGTAGAGATTATAGTATTCATAAACTGCGGATTATATAAAATATACCGTTTCCCTTTTTTTACCACCGCAGCTGCCGTAGGTACGTTTGCCGAACGAAGTTCGAAATTGGCGCGCAAACCAATAACAGACATAATATCCTGCACTACTTTTTCGGCAGTAGGGTTTGCCGTTTTCATAATTATAACACTCGCTGTAGTTTCGCCGTAGTAGTTGCACATGGCGGTATATTTCTCTGAAGCAAATGTTTTTTGTGCCGAAACCGGCAGCACGCAGCCCAACGCTGCAATTACGATACAAATACTGATGCTTTTCATAAATAAGTAAGGCTATACGATTGTAACTAACACAACCGTATAGCCTTAACGCAAACGTCCTGCCAAAAAGTGCATTACACTACAGGCAGGACGTGTTAAATATTTTTTTACGAATGCTTTTCTTAATAATACTATTTTTCTTTAAGCAGAAAGTTAGCTACAATAAGTACTACCAGTATAATTACACTTAGTATAAGTATAGTTTTACCCTGCTTTCTGTTTTTTTCGCTATATGTATATACCGTCTGCCCGTTAGGTAATGTTTTTTGCGATGTCCATAATACATAACCGGTAATAACGCCAAAAAAACCGCCTAGTAATGCGAAAATATAGCCGAAAATTATCCAAATTGTCTGGTCTTTTTCCGGTTTGGAAAGGTCTTTAATACGTTCCTGCCTCATTGCCCTGATATGAGCTTCGTCTATAGCGTGGCCTCTTTCATCAAGAAGTTTACGTGCCAGCATGTAATCAAACTCGCTCCATTCATCATGCTTTAAAACAACCTCCTGCAGTTCATCATTGGTAAACGCAAGCAGGTAATAATCTTCAGGAAGATCTGTAATCATGGCTTCGGCAT
>Ga0247782_1000571_pt1 | contig 16107 bp, 8 predicted proteins | sample UWRJL019104C5_FD_179928 | JGI IMG/M metagenome (GOLD analysis project Ga0247782, IMG submission 179928) | Plant litter microbial communities from Arlington Agricultural Research Station in Wisconsin, United States - UWRJ-L019-104C-5 | ecosystem: Environmental > Terrestrial > Plant litter >...
AAAAAGTGGAGCCATGAACCGAGGGTGCGACTGATCCAGGTCGGGCTGGATCCGGGCGGGAAGAAGTTGACGGAAGGCGACTTCAGGATCTGGATGTGCATCTCCTGGTCGAAGAAGTAGATGCGGGGGGGCCTTAACTGTAGCATCACCGCTCGGGGTCGAGATGGTTCTGGGGAAGCCATCCAGAGCGCTGAGCATAGAGTTCTCAAAAGTGCAGCGCGTGACCTCGAGGGGAGAGTCCCGGTTGATGGCGACATAGTCGGTGGAGACCTTGACGATGACAGTGTCAGCGGCGCTGGAGGGAAGAGACTGGATAAAATTACCGCGGCAGAGGAAGTTGGCGGTGCCGTCGCTCAGCTTGGCCAGCACCGAGCAGGCATACGGCGAGCCTGCCAATTGATGCAACACCTGCTTGACGAGGGTGCCATTTTCTGTGGTGTCCGTAGGTATCTGTCTTGTCGAAAGAGACAATTATTGGCAAGCAGGCGCAAGACGGAATTCATACCCGTTGTAAGTACTGCCATGTATCTTTTATGGTACCCACGGGTCCAAAGAAACGGGTCGGGTCCTGCCAACCCCAGATCTGCGGGGCGTTTTTAACAAGGTAACGCACGAGCCATAGCTGGCTACAAGGACTGCTATTTTCGGCAGGCCAAACCTCGACACCGGAACTTCATGTGAAATGAACATAAGCAAGCCAAGCCTTGGATAAACATATTAGGCTCTTGGCGAGATCGGAAACGGCAGGTCGACCTATCTAATCGTATGGCGTGCCCCCTTGGCACGTGTTGTTGAACGACAAACTGGTAACGCTCTTGCACATATAAAAATGAAGCCTGGCGATCGATTACTGCTCGATTCTTGTCTTGGTTAAGTTGTTTCTTCTTCGTCTAGAGAAGGAGAAGCCCGACTTGACTGTTTGATCGTTGTCAACATGGCGTTCAAGAAAGCGGCTGTCTTTGCCGCCGGCATTCTGTTGTCATTCTCCCAGGCTTTTAATATCCAGTACGTACCACCATATCCACACACTTTGGTGGGGGATTTCTTCTCCTTTAAAGAAGATTGCTCACTCACGGAATCTCTTCATAGGGGAATGCTTGCTGCCCCTCGTCGGAGCACTGCAAACGTCAACCCCAGTGGTGTATATAAACATGGCCCCCTTTTCACCTAACCCGTAGTTTAGCGCTAACACGGCAATATCTAGAAACTGGTACTGTTCACATCTACTACCTACGATTGGGACGTCGACAAGGCTTCAACAACCTGGCAAATCTTGGATGTGACTACCGGCAAGATCAGACAGGCCCCGTTCGACTCCTCCGTCTCCGAGGTTGTCTGGGTTGGCGACAAGGACACCAGTATCCTGTACATCAACGGGACCAATGACAAGCTTCCCGGTGGTGTGACTCTATACACCGCTGACATCGGCGCTAAGAAGTTCTCACCGTACGTAAATGCGCTACCCCATTTCCACTCTTTATACTTACATCCGAATCAATAGGACGCTTGTCGCATCTCTGGACGCCCCGTTCCAGGGCCTGAAGGCTGTGCAGACCAAGTCCGGCGACATTAATTTTGTCGTCAACTCCCTCGCCAACTGGGACAATGGGAAGGCCTATAACCCCCAGTTGGTTACCCCTGCTAAGACTTCGGGCTTGGTCTACGATGCCAACTTCATCCGCCATTGGGATGTCTATGTCAATCCTGAGCGCTATGCCGTCTTCGGTGGCAAGCTGTCTCTCGGAAAGAACTGCAATGGCGGCAATCCCACCCCTGGAAAGCCGTGCCCTCCTTATGAAGGCGAGTTAAAGAACCTTCTTTGGGGTATCGATGCCCTGGTTACTCGCCCTGAGACGCCCATCCAGCCCTTTGGCGATCAAGGTGATTATGATATCTCGCCCGATGGCAAGACCGTTGCCTTCCTTACCAAGGCTCCCGAGCTTCCCAAGGCAAACTACACCTCAAGTTACATATATATAGTGCCTCAGGATGGGTCCGAGGTTGCTGTCAAGGTCAACGGCCCCGGCACTACTGCCCCTAAGGTCGCCAAGGGTGCCAGTGCCTCTCCACGCTGGTCGCCCGACGGTAAGAAGCTCGCATACCTTCAGCAAGATGGTATCGACTACGAGTCCGACCGCTTCAAGATATACATCGCCGACGTCAATGGCTTCCACTCCAAGGTCTCCACACTCTCGGAGAACTGGGACTCAACCCCCTCGACCTTACAATGGACACCTGATGGACGTTCACTTTGGGTTACATCTGAGCTGCACGCTTCTAACCGTCTCTTCGTCGTCCCCATCAGCTCCAAGAAGTCCTTCGTGCCGACCAACTTCACCGGTCCCGACACCACTATCTCTGATTTCGCCATCCTTCCCGACGGCCGAGCTCTTGTATCCGCCGCGGCCAGCTGGTCCAGCCGGATCTTCTACACGCAGGCTCCGGGTAAAGCGAAGAAGATTCTGTTCAGCGCCCACGAAGTCGATCCCGAACTCAGGGGTCTGGGTCCCAAGGACGTGTCCAACTTCTGGATCAAGAACGACGACGGCGACGATATCCAAACCTTCGTCTTCTACCCCACTGACTTCGACCCCAAGAAGAAGTACCCGCTTGCGTTCATCATCCATGGCGGTCCGCAGACCTCGCAAGGCGACAACTGGAGCACACGTTGGAACCTGCGTCTATGGGCCGAGCAAGGGTTCGTGGTGACAGCTACGCAGTTCACTGGCACCCCCGGTTACGGCCAGGCGTTCACGGACAAGATCCAGAATAACTGGGGCGGTACGCCCTATAGGGATCTCGTCAAGGTATTCGAGCACCTGCGCGACAACGTTCCCTACGTCGACACCGACCGCGCCATCGCGGGAGGCGCCAGTTTCGGCTGCTACATGACGAACTGGGTGCAGGGCAAGCCGCTGGGCCGCGAATTCAAGGCCTTGGTCTGCCACGACGGCAAGACGGACACGGTGGGCTCGTACTCGACGGATGAGCTGTACTTTATCCAGCACGACTTCAACGGCACGGTGTGGGATAACCCGGAGAACTTCGAGCGGTGGTCCCCGTTGCAGAATGCTCTGAACTTCGCCACCCCGGAACTCATCATCCATAGCGATGGCGATTTCCGCGTCGCTTCGACTGAGGGTATTCAGATGTTCAACATTCTTCAGTCCCGGGGCGTTCCGAGCCGCTATCTGCATTTCCCCGATGAGAGCCATTGGGTTCTGAATCGGCATAATAGCCGCCTTTGGCATAGTACCATCTTCAATTGGATCAGGTACTGGGTTGGTCTTGATAAAGAACTTGTCCAGGAGGGTGTTGTTCATCAGTAAATCTACCGAGTACTTCGAGTAGCATGGCAGTTGAGTATATACTTAAATGTCAATAGTATAGGAATAATTGAACTCACAGATCGTAACCCGACAGTACAATTCTCCCCATGGAAAGTGCAGCTTTCAGTTTGATGTTCTCATATATTGGACAAAAGGCCCTGTAACTTGTTCCATACTTCAGCTTCATGACGTGTGCGTATTCGTGTCATGGTGTGTAGGAATCGTTTACAAACTAACAGAACGACCCCTGTGCGAAGATCCTTGAGGTGCTTTGACGCGTGACTCACGGCGTCTTCCTCGGTTATTTTCCCTCTAGTTAAATGTTGTTAGATGGTCCTGATGACTCCATCTCTATTTTTTACGACGTCAATATTGATACAAAGCTTTGACTACTTCAAAGTGTTTTAACTATGTAGGTAGGTGCCGAAACTGAGTAGCCTGGTCGCACTCGGAAGAGCCGGATTGAAAAGATGACAACAATAGCGCTCTAGCCTAAAACCCTGTTGTCGCATTAGGGAACTAATTCTGCCTCGTCCAATCGATCCATGTTCAATCCTGCAGCGTGACTCACGAGAACAAGATCAGCTTCCTGACATCTTGATCTGATTAGATGCGATTGATAAGATTAAAATGGGACGATCCACTCTCCCGGACCCACAGTTGCACATACCCCGGTTTATCTCTGATCTCGCTTAGCCTGTACTATGTATACGGTAACGGTAAGCTGGAAAGGATTCTGCTCCAATACTACCAACAACAATATAAGAGCGGATACTTTAATGATAGGCCAGGCATGTCTCTCCTTATTTCTAAGAAAAGTGTCCCCTTCTCTTGTCGTGGCATAGGACGTAGCCCCTTTCGACTCGTAGCAAACAGTCCGTACTTTTACAGTAAACTTCCAAAATGACGACGAGCAGTACACACGAATCCGTCCCGGTCGATATTCTAATGGGTAATATCGGGCCCGTTCCAGCTACAGAGACCGATAATAGCCCACAAGCAAGTCACGCTGCTAAGCAGATAGATCCCTACCTCGTCACCTTCGCAGAGCCTTACGATGCCGAAAATCCGAAAGACTGGCCTGCAAGTCGCAAATGGGCAGTTACAGATGTCCTGTCTGCTACAGGCTTCAACCGCATCTTGGTCTCAACCATAATGGCACCGGCGCTATCCACTATCGGCAAAGAGCTGGACATGAGCCCGACAGAGTCGGCATTGTCATTATCCATCTATGTCCTCGCCACGGCCTTCGGTCCATTATTCATTGGACCTCTTTCCGAGATCTACGGACGCAAAGTCATCTTGCATGCCTCCAACGTCTGGTTTCTCATTTGGAACATCACGTGTGCCTTTGTAACTACTAAGGAGCTGCTGATCGCTGCTCGCTTCCTCGCTGGGTTTGGCGCAAGCGCTATTTATGCCCTGGGCGGCGGTGTACTGGGCGATATATGGAGGCCGGAGGAACGTGGCCGATCGCTAGGTGCATACCTACTTATTCCTCTGCTCGGGGCTGCTGTGGGTATGTACATGCAGTCGAAGGACAAAAGCGCGACACACGTCCGAACCAAGAATGCTAATCATGCGAACGATGTCAATAGGACCCATACTGGGCGGTGTCATAACGCAGTACACTACCTGGCGATGGATGTTCTGGTCGACGTCTATCTTCCAAGGCGCCATGATCGCAGTCTCGTTCGAGGTCTTCCGCGAGACCTTTGCACCCGTCATCCTGATGAGACGCGCTGCCAGAATCCGGCAAGAAACTGGCGATACGCGGTATTACACGGAGTATGAGCGACTGACAGGCGAGAAGTCCGTCTTCCGAGTCGCTCTTCAAGCTCTTAGTAGACCGATGCGAATGCTGATGTTTCACCCGCTCGTACAGATCACTGCTGTGGTCGCCGCCTTTGGTTATGGTGTGTTGTACATTGTGCTCTCCAGCTTCGCCGACCTGTGGAGTGCCCATTACCATCAGCCTTTGGTGATCAGCGGCCTTCATTACATCGCGGTTGCCCTTGGAGAGCTCATAGGTTCCCAGGTCTGCGGCAAATTGATGGATGCTTCGTACTGTCGCATGAAGGCCCGTTCTGGTGCTGCGGAACACCTCCCCGAACATCGAATCCCGTTGACACTGCCTGGAGCTATCATTGCGCCTCTTGGTTTGTTTATCTATGGATGGACGGCACAGTATCGGGCTCACGTGGGTAATCACCTTCTCTTCGATCCCCTTTCTTCCCGAATAGACACAGTGCCTCTTGTTAAAATAGCAAGCTCTGCTCACCACGCATATCAACATTACTAATCCGCAAACGACAGTGGATAGCAGTAGATATCGGTATCATAATCGCCATGTTGGGCAATCAGATGAACAGCATGGTGTTATCGGCATACGTTATTGATTCGTATCCGAGCCATACCAGTAGCGCCATCGCAGCCACACAGTTCCTTAATAGCTTGGCGGCTTTTACTTTCCCATTGTTCACGCCGAGTCTCTACGACACTCTTGGGTATGGATGGGGTAATAGCACGATTGGTTTTGTCTGTTTTGTGCTTGTCTTGCCGGCACCGCTCATTCTCTGGAAATTTGGAGCGAGGCTAAGGGAGAAAGCTGCATCTACCTATTGAAGGCAATGGCGTTGCAGCTATTAGAGGGCCACGACGTACATATAGGTACAGTTAGAGAGAATATAGGTATGATTATCGACTCGAACCAACCTTAGTGGTGGTCAGTCTCAATTTGAAGTTCACAGTATGGACAATGTGGGCACGACAGTAGTCATGGAAGCCACCGTTGTCGGCTACTGTGCTCTTACCCGGCTTGGGCGAGCTTAAGTAATATTGATATGGCTAGGCTAGCGCCCGCCCCTCACTACGAATTGCCTACCGTGTTTAATTCGTTGTTCACGTGCCCATTTTCCACATTCCCATCCCACCTCGACAAGCAAGGACTATCGTGCTGGGTTTTGGAACATGACAAATGGCCAATATCAGCTCCACTGTTACTTGATCACCTCCTTTCGGAGTTACAGTAGTCCTCTATCCGATAACCAGCTAATATTATTCATCCTGATGCCGCCTCCCTACGTGCGTTGAGGGGACGCGAGTGAAACTCTACCGACTTACTGCGCAGCAGACGAGTTCACGTGTTGTCTGTGAGTAACTTAGGGGCCTCGGTCCAAAAACAAGCCTGCTATACGACATTACAAAGCGCAGGTCTCAATTTCTAACCGTTACGTATCTCGTCACGGCGAAAGCAGGGTGAAAACAAGGCTGCTCTGGCCGGTGCCGCGACGCCCTGCCACTGTGTTCTGAATGGATTTGGTGCTTTAGCCGATGTAGCTACTGGGGAGGCTACCCTTGCGGCGAGCGTGTCCGCGAAACTGCCGAGAGCTGGAACGGAAATGGAAACCAAGATAATATGTAACGGTAGACCGAGGCGGGGGGTTGTGAATGTGGCGATTAGCTCATATCATTATTATGGTTTTACTAGCCAACTGCTATTACTATCGTATCCGACGAGCTAGCTTCCACCATCGACTGACGGGCTCCCACTTCTGTTGAGTACGGAAACGCCGATCTTGATACCGTCTCAACGGTAACCTGATATGGAGTTAACGATAGGCCCGGTCTTTCTATCACATGAAACAGTTACGCATCATTACTGACCCTGACTGCAGCTGGCTATACCGGCCCTAAAATACTCCTACTATCGATGATGATGACTCTTCAAGTGCTTACACACATTGGAATCAGAACGAGGCGCATATCGTCGCACGTCGTCTCAACTGCCGGGGCTGTGGTTGCCGGAGATTCCGGCAGCTTTGCCGCCATGACCGTAAAATTGCTCACTCGCTGGCCTATACTAAGCTGGCCCTGATGTGATTGACATGTCTGTCTTGGTTAGAAACCGGCAATTGATATTTCGGGGATTGCAAGGTTTGTCGTACAATGTCCTGACCTGTTATTTCAGAGATTTTTAAATTAAGGCTGACCCATGCCTAGTTGACTGATGGGAATGTAATGCGCAGCTGTCTAGACAAACATTACGATACCCTCAAGTTTTCCACTCTACGCATAAGATAACATCCAACCCACTAGCCTTGACTAAGACAAAACGAAGAATAACATGAATAATGTTGTCATCCGTCCATCCTCGCTCCTCTAGTCTCGGCTTCTATACCCGGGCTACACTCGAGAAACCTCGGCATAGATGTCGATATAAGTCCTAAAGGGAAGGGATCGGAAGTTTGTCATCGATACCACGATTGATTTATTGTGTATATCTCGGCTTGACCACGACGACCAGTAAGTAGTCTAGTAAGTTCGTTAGCAACAATTCACTGTACAATTGGCACTAACGCTCATTAAACCAGGGGAATTAAAGCCAGGTTGGTAAACAGTCAATAAAACACGCGCAAAGGCAGCAATGACGAAAAATGCTACCCAAGCATTTCCCTCCAAAGATTCGATTGTTCCAGAGGGAAAAGTCTGCCGCGATCAAAATCACAATTCATGCGGTGCATTGCTTAATGGTACTACATGGATCGCGCGGCAGGCAGTCCTCCCTTCTTTTCTTCTTTTCTTCTTTTCGTTTGTTTGTTTGAACTGCGGCGAACCAGTAGCACCGCATGTGGGACTGACATGTATCCGAGTCAATCCCCAAGCCCAGCCCAAGCAAAAGCGCAATGGGACGAGGACAAGTCTAGGAACAAAAAGTCCCGATAAATAGGCCCGCTGATGTTTGCTAGAGGCTCCGTCTGCTTTTTGTAGTCTCGGTCTCAGGGGTACAGGCATGGTAGGGATATAGTGCAAGGCATAATGTCGATAACGGCTATGCACCATGGATGGCTCAAGGTTATTAATCAACCAGCTACCGCAGACAGTTCAGCTAGCTAGTCGACTTAGGATAGCAAGTGTACCAGACGTTAGGGTTCCAACATCCATCGTGTACGGCCGGGCTAATCACATCAGGCATTCGACCCAGCTTCTCCATTGTTTGTCATACCGTTGCCATAACACAGCATGAGACCTTTTCCTTCTTAGAATGCGCTCGATCTTGAGGACGTAGCCTTGTAAATGAGGCTTTTTCTTATCTAGAATCCGTTCAGTAGCTACAGCTCCTGTACAACTGATTGTGTTACATACGCGGTTGAAGACAAGAAGGCATAATTATCATTCCGATCACATCTTGTCTACTGGCAAGTTGGGCGAGTAAGTAGGTAATTGAATGAGTGCTTGTATTATGACACTGCCTGCCGGGAAGGAGCAGTGCTTCTTACCAAGTTCTTATCAAGCTGATTCAGGGTCTTATTTTACTGGAGCGTCTAGGTTTATGGACGATACGAACAGTTAAACCTTCCGTTGATCTTGTTCGTTCATAGCCATAAAATAATATTACCAGACAAGATTATTGCCCCTACGAAGTAATGGATACAATCTATAATTACCAAAGTAAAGGGTTAGGTATTATTGTACACGGAAAGTTGAACCAACCCTCCAGGAAATGGATATGCTTCGAACGAAGAGCTCGATCAAGAGCCGAACCTTCTGTTGCAGACATCTTTGTTACTTCCGTATATTTGGGGCGAGACTGTAACACCGTCACAGCTTTTTGCTAGGTCAGGAAACTGCCTTAGTTGCTGACAGCTCCTTTTCGTTGTTGTCGTCTATTGCTATGGACTCAAGCCTCTAGCTTCGAAATCGGCTAGCTAGAATACGTCCTTCGCTTCTGTTTAACAATACGTGAGTAGGAAGGAAACCGCATGGTTTTCCTAAAGCCACTTTCCTGAGCCGTAGCAATAGTAGGTATGTGAGTGCGTTCTCCGTTCTTGAAGATGAGGATTATTGTGTTCGGCCAAATCACCCTTGAAGAACCTTGATAAAATCACACTTCCTGCTCAAAACCTCCCGATGTCTTAGTTCATGTCTTAGTAGCTGTATAACAAGACCCCTATGTCAAAACAACCGAGCCCTCTGCCGGGAAAGCCCTCCAATCCACCGATGCGTCATGCAAAGAATCGTCGCCACGTGTCTTCTCCGCCTACAGACCGCAAAGGCGGATGCAAACACAGATTGAGGAGCTCAGGGGGAGGTTATGTTCTGGTTTGCTAGCCTGCCTTCCATATCGTTGCGATGTTCATACTATGTCACCACTTCCTCACCGAAAATGTCCACTGTCGGACAAACAGACATCTATACAGACAGTGAGCGATTCAGGACATTGTCCCTTACCTAGATCCCCCCAGGATTCACTTCAGTCCGGGGCGGGGAGGTGGAGATCTCGCCTTATCGTGAAGCTGTCACTACAAGGCGACTTTGTCTATCCACCCATCCATCTATTTTCTCACCCGTCAGACCATGAATCCAGGGAGAAGGACCTGGTGCTCCCTAAGGTCCAATCGATGATGCGACTCTTCGTCCGTCTATCCGGCCCCTCGTTGGTGACTAGAAACAAAGGACGGAAATTCAGCCCTGCCCTACTGCGCATCTACCTGTCTGTTCATCTTGTCCCCCATGTCCAGTGGTTAAATATAAATATTCTCCCGGGTCGGGATCAAGCCGCATCAACAAGAGCACCATCATGCGTGGCCAACATCGAGACTCAGTTCCTGCCGTCCCCCAAGATCAGACTCTAAAGAGAACCTGTTCACCAGGTGTTATGACGAAGTGTGCGCGGCGTTAATTGACGTCGCTTTTTCCAAACTCGAACCGCAATTGCTCTCAAAGGGTTACTGGTCACGCTGGCGCTGGCGCTACCGTACTTGGACTATCTGAAGTCATAAGTGTCAGTCAGCCAAGAAAGTCTTGAGTGTCGACAAAAACCAAGGAAAAAAAGGCTGAAAGAGCGCATAAAAAAGTATTGCGCCAACATCGACAGCCCAACGAGCGAATCAGACTCACTCCCTTTTCATGCGCACCCAAATGAACTGTCCACCCTCTCGACAACTCCTCATATCCTGTTATCCTATAGCCACCTTTTCCAAAAGAAATTAAGACAGAACAAGATTATAACATAGTTTAAACAAGACAAAAAGCAGACTTTCACTTGATGAAACGCCACTTGAAATCGATGATAACCGACAAACAATAACAAAACGACAGAGAACGACAGAACCGAAGAATACGGGAAAAAACGATGTGTACGTACTACTACCTCCACTACCACCACGTGGCGCCATGTACGCGGGGCGTCGAATACGCAGTGCAATACTCGTTCTGTTCGAACGCAACACTGGAATCACCGAGCGAGACGAACCCGCTGAGCCCGACGGTATCGCACTCTCATCACCCTCACTCCCACTCTTCTTCTTCTCATTCCCATAACAACAACACCAACAACAACAACAACAACAGTCAATACTCTCACTCCCACTCCAATGCTTCCTCTTCATCCTCTCACACTCAGAGCTACGGCTACAACAACTACAACAGCAACTACAACTACAACTACGGCGGTAGTGCTCAGAGCTATAACCAGAGCTACAGTCAGCAACAGCAACGGCAACGGCAACGGCAAGAAGAACTGGTCCAACAACCCTGCGACTCCCTGAGCCACGCCCCGGAATCCAACTACAACCCTTCCCTCGAGCTCGAGATCGACTACACGAACCCGTGCGCGACGGGTGGCTGCCTAGTGTCGCAGCACTGCGCCACGGGCGGGTGCAGGCTGGACGAGTTGGGCGGCCAGTGGGTCTGCTGTCGTTGCGGAGGCGGGGGCAACACTTTCCGCTGGTGCGTCCATCCGATGAGGAAGGTCCCTGATGCCCTCTGCTATCACGTCGTTTGTGAGGGGTGTCGGATGGACGGCTAGATTTTGGGTTTTGGGTTGGGTTCTGGGCATGAGCTGGGCAAGTCCGCAGTCGGTCGGGCAATAGCCTTGGCTGCTTGGTTATGGTTATGGTTATGGGGCTGGGCTGGGCTGGGCTCTAGGGCAGAGCTTAGGTTAGGTTGTCTACTAGAAGGATACCTTAACTTTGAGAGGGGCCGGAGAGCCTAGACACTTATGGTGGCGTCAGGTTGAGAGGCAGTGTCACTGTCGGCGTTGGTGTTAGTGTGTTAGTGTTAGTGTGGGTGTTCAGTACCTTGACAGCCTGTTGGTCTGTCGGTCAGTCGGCCGGTCAAGCGGCCGGTCAAGGTCAGTCAAGTCAGTCAAGTCAGTCAAGTCAGTCAGTGCAGTTAGTTTGGCCCGGCCATGCTACAACTGACACTGACAATGACCTGGGCCTGATCTCACCCAAGGTAAAGGAAGCCCTTGGAAAAGTGAGAGAGCGTGGGTCGAGAGGCAACACAACCCAAGGGATTGGGCACGGCCTCGATCCCGGATCTGAGATCTGGCACGTTATCTTCAACTCCCCCCATCTTTGTGTTTCCTCTGGTTTCCCTTTCTATTGGTTCTGGAAAGTTGCCTTACTTTCCGTCTGAAGCTAGGGTTGGGGTTAAAAAAAGAGTTGGCGGTTCTCATTGGATTGTTGACGTCGAGAAGCAGCGGCAGCAGATTATGATGACTTTGATTTCCTTGAGACGCGTGGCAATGGTATTTTTATACCTTTTTTTCTTATTATTTCTATTTTTCGATTATGTTATGTTTCTAGAAGGACTCTATGAGGGGCGTGGGTCACGATCATCCCGCATGACGGGGCGAGACAGGCATTCGTTTATGATAGTTGGCCGCTTTGGTGAGAAGGGTGGGTTTCCTTACCTAGCTACTTGCCATGGTTTCAGTATATTTCTTTTTGTTGCATAGAGTTACGATTTCGTCCCCATCCTTGAGACAATTATGATTTCTTGTTTGTTCTATTTTTATGATTCCACTCCCACTGGTCTAAGAGCTTTATCTCGTTTTGTCAGTGATACGAGAACTGACTTCACTTAGTCTCATGTGTTCCATAAAAGCATCATGAACAAATAAAGACGGCTACATGCCGAACCCATCCATTGGAAATCTCCGGGCCAGTCAGTCATCAAGGAAAATCTGGCCAGCGTACGCACAACACGGCACAGCAGACTACCTATCATTATCTACCGGAGCCCGCGCCTGTCGTGTTTATTAATACAGGCATTATCCATAGTAAGGTGGGAAAAAGTGAGGCGTACTTCTCAAGATCCCCATGACCGTGGCGGTCGAGCTTGATCATGGCCCAAAAATTTTGACCACAAAAGCCAAGAGGAAACGTAGAAGATTGGCCCGACGATGCTGACAATAGAGTGCTTTGGGCGAAAAGGAGGCTGGCCAGGGAGTGGGAATCGAGGATGGAAGAAAAGCTTTAGGTAAGGAAGAATAGACATGTAGAAGAGGCATTGCTATGTTAGTAGAATGACGGATTCAACCTATAAATGAGGCCTTGGAAGCAGAGAGAGAATCCAAGATGGGCCCAGTCTCGACAATACTCCAGAGCGCCTTACACCTCAGACAAAGATCAAGACCAGGTCGACCATTCCTCAGGTTTGATAGCTTTTCCCACCATTTTATCAGATCTAGATCATCCCATTAGATCCATTCCCTGGATTCTTGGTAGAGCGTCACAAATATAGCCCATAGACTCATGAAACCCATATCAGACATATTACTCGAAATCACCGCGGGGAGAAGTAAAAATGTGCACCGAGACGTCCTACACACTTAGGTGCGAGCACGTCGTTACGAAAATGCTCTATTGTTCAGATGCCCCTCCATTGAACCCACACTCTCGAAGGACGACGCGAAAACCCTGCAAGAAGTGCATCCGCAACTCGGTACCCTGGCCTCCGCCTCCGGACTGCGAACAGCAGATCGTATGTCCTCTGCCCCACTGTCCGTTTGAGGAACGAGGGGGCTACTGGAACTGCTGCTGGTGCGGGAAAGAGTGGAACGAGAAAGGTTGGTCAGCAATGCACAAAGACTCCATCCCATGGCGAGAGAGGCGCGGAGAAAGAGAAAGGGGAGAGAGAAAACAAGCATTCACTGATTATGATTCGTGCTTAGGTCGTTGTAGCTGTGTCATGATCATCGACAGACAGGAATATCGCTGCGATCACATCTGTTGTGAGACATGCGAGGCTGCTACGGAGTTCAGATGACTGGCGAGCCCCTCGGCCTTGTTTCGAGGCTGGTGAGAAGAGCGGAACGGACGAAGGCTACTAGACAGGGAAAATAGACTTAGCTTCTCGCTACAAGACGAAGCAAGAATGTACCGCCAGTGATTAGGCTAGAATCTATATATGTATAGCTTAAGTATTTGGCCTTAGGAACTAGAGTCTCACCTGCCCGGTATTAGATAGCCAAGAAATAGAACAAGGAGAATGTAGAATGAATATAATACGATGCAACAACCGGGACTCCAGTTACTGAATACAGTTCTGGATTCTCCGCTGGGCTGGTACCCTAGGATGCTTTGCACTGCATGAAGGGGTGGCCTGGAGGCTTCGTGGTAGTGATCGTGTAGTGTGATGGTTGGACCGGGGAGCCCCGGCATCACACGAAGATGCTACATGATACGAGAGCCTCGGGCTTTGAGCGCTAACGGGCGACGAGGCCAGGAAAACAGCATGGACGCGTGGGAAAATTGCACCTTGTTCACATGTAACACGCAATGCTATATGCCCTAGGCGGGCAGAAGATGTGCTATTAACAAATGGGACGTTCGACCCCCCGGGTTGCGATTTCCATGGGTTCTGTGACCCGAGTCGTGCGTAACCGAGTAAGCCATCTTGAGGCGGAAATGATCTTTAGCAAGTGCTAGGAGAAGAAAAAGAAAGGAGTTTCTGCAGCGTTAAAAGTGTTATTTAATAATCATTTGAAATGGGGTCTCAGGTTGCGCCGAGAGCTGAGGTCAGGGATGTAGGCCGATGTGGATGGATGCCCGTGGTATAATACGTAGTACGTAGGTCCTACAGCCCCAAAGACCTGGTACCTGGCACCGCCGGCAAGATTCCCGATCTTAGATTATGGATCGTTGCATGACCGGCCAGTTGGGAGTGATAAGCGATGGCGGCGAACTGCGGAGGCTACGAGATCCAATCGAGAGAAAAAGAAAGCATTAATAATAAGTGGAATTTCCTGGGAAGGCCAGCTGCCGTGTGCTATTGGACAGCGTCCGCCCAGAGCATGCTCGTCCTCGCTGCCATCACTCGGTTTTTCTTTGTTTTCTTGCGTAAGAAGTGAGACATTCGTTCACCTTGGCTGGGATCAGGCAAGGAGATGGCTGTGAGCTGGGAAGAAGTGCCTGAGTGGCTACATGATTATGAATCACGCAATTCTGGGAGTCGAGTTTCGCATGAGAAGTACCAGGCATCATGGAAAGGACGATTCGGGTCTCAAGGGGCCCTATTTACGTGCCGGGGGAACACACCGTCGAAAATATCCTGGAAGGCATATTTACCTCAATAGCACTGCATGATGTCTAAACACGCATATAAAAGCCTACCAGTCTCGGTGAAAGAGACAGACTTTGAGTGTCCGGGCATAGTCAACCAGTATCGTCGCTGATCCCGTTCACCAGCTTCGTATAGCAAACTTGGAGGCCCACCCATCCCTACAGCATATAAGGAGATCAGATCATCCGCCATGTGTCACGGACATCCTCACTACCACCCTTGTTCCCATACCTCGGTGAAGTGGCTGTACTGTCCGGAAGCCATCTTCGACTTGTCGACGGGCTACGAGACTCCGTGCCCGAACCCGATCTATTCAACTGCTCAGCCCGTCAACGCCGACTGTCCTCTGCAGAACTGCAATTTCAAAGCGCTCAAGGGCAGCTGGAGTTGCTGCATGTGTGGGAACGGCCCGAATACGCAGGGATGGTGCACGGTGTTGAGGTGGGCCTGGGAATACAACCCCCTGACTAAGAGAATGGAGAACATGGAAGTGCCTTGCGGGCATGGTTGCTGCAGCAAGTGTAGTCGATATCGTTAGTTGCTGCCGGTGCTTTTAAGACTAAGTCAACTACATCATGACATCCTGCTGACTCTTCTTCTTCCTTTCGCAAAGCCTCGTCGAGGGGGTCGAGCCCGGAGATATCGTTTGCCGAGGTCCGCAAGGCAAGACCCGGGCGTAAAGCTCACGGCCATCACGGTAACAGCAGAAGTTCCGGGCATAGACGACCCTCGACGTACGACTTCGACGGGAGCTTCTCGGCCGTCGCCGTGGTGGAAGAAGACGAGACGGTAGCTAACGCTGGCTCATCTTCATCGGCGGGGACCCACGGGAGTTCCCGCGGCCCACGCAACCCCACATACGATACGAGCGTCGATTATTTATCCAAAAAGCCCAAGACATCGAGTAGCAGTAAGAAGAAGGGGTACAAGAACCGGAGCCAGTATCGAGATTGATTATTGATGGGTCACCACGGCCTATGAGGCTGCTGCACAAGCGGCATGAGAAGCGTGGCACTAGAGATATCCGTCTACTAGCGCAGAGCGGTAGAAGGTCATTTCGACACGGGCTGGGCCGTCCGCTCATGCGGAAAGATGTGCACAATTCTTTGGGCGTTGAATAGGCTAGAAGAGCTGGTGAGGCTTGAAGTTCCGTGTTATGACCTACCTCGCTACTATCGCTAGCATGGTTGATGTGGCATGAAACCTAGATAACAATGTTATCTGTCAAACTATCCCGATGCATTCATTGTCTCCGGCACTGCATGACTCCCTGAACGTAGCATGTGTATTTAACCCAATGGTAACTTCTGTGCGGGTGAGTTGAAGCGAGTTTTGAGGATTGTGTAGGTCGGATTTTCAGCGCTCGCGTCAAAAGTAACCTTTGATAAGGTTGGCGGCTGAAGAACTAAGTCGCTGGCCAAAAAAA
>Ga0247782_1000572_pt1:0-15000 | contig 16080 bp, 13 predicted proteins | sample UWRJL019104C5_FD_179928 | JGI IMG/M metagenome (GOLD analysis project Ga0247782, IMG submission 179928) | Plant litter microbial communities from Arlington Agricultural Research Station in Wisconsin, United States - UWRJ-L019-104C-5 | ecosystem: Environmental > Terrestrial > Plant litter...
CGATGGATAGATTTTACCGTTTAATCCAAAACTCTCCGCCGATTCCTTTAAAATTTTTGCATCCAGTCCACGTGGCACATTGGGCTTGCTAAAATAATATACTGCATCTTTTGGAAACAACGGCAATATACCAGGCAGATCTTTATCGTTAACCACCCCTAAAACAATATGCAATGTTTCAAACTTTTGATTTTGCAGCTGTGCCATTACAATTTTAAGTCCGTGGCTATTGTGCGCGGTATCTGCAATTGCGGTAGGGTTGGCATGTATCTGCTGCCATCTGCCCATAAAACCAGTATTACGAGCGACATGAAGCAATCCTTCTTTTATGTTTTCTTCCGAGATTGTAAAATGATCCTGCAACAACTCAACCGACTTTAGCACCGTTTTCCTGTTCTGCACCTGATAATCACCTAACAGGTCTGACGGATAATCTTTCTTAACCTCATCAGATGCAAAATATAATTTGGTTTTAACTGCGTCAGCTTTTGCCACAAATACAGGTTTAGTTTCATCAGTATACTCCCCTAGTACAGCAGGAACACCATGTTTAATAATACCTGCCTTCTCGCCCGCTATGGCTGTAAGCGTATCGCCAAGAAACTGGGTATGATCCATCCCAATATTGGTAATAACCGAAAGTAATGGCGTAATTACATTGGTAGAGTCCAGCCTGCCACCCAAACCTGTCTCAATAATGGCAACATCTACCTTTTCCCACCTAAAATAATCAAAAGCAAGCCCTACGGTCATTTCAAAAAAACTAAGGTCGTGAGCCTCAAAAAAAGGTTTATTCGTTGCAATAAAGTCTGTCACAAAATCTTCAGGAATATCCTGCCCATTAATTTTGATACGCTCTCTGAAATCTTTAAGATGAGGCGATGTATATAACCCTGTTTTATAGCCCGCTTCCTGTAATATTGATGCCAGCATATTAGATACCGACCCTTTTCCGTTCGTTCCGGCAATATGTATTGCCTTAACCTCCCTTTCAGGATGGCCCAGGTGATCTGTTAATAATAGGGTATTAATTAAATCTGCTTTATAGGCAGACGCGCCCTGCAGCTGGTATACCGGCAGCTGAACAAACATCCATTGTACTGTTTCCTGATATGTCATAATAAAAAAATGACAGAGATTAATCTGTCATTAAAAATAATATTTTTATTTATTGTTTGCTTATTAAACAAGCTGTTTCAATGCAATTTCGAAAGCTGTTGCACTAATATTCGTTTTAGACGCGTTACGCGCATGAACGTTAGCTATTGCTTTACCGATAGTTTCAGATGTATCGCTAAACACACCTTCATCTGTCATAACTACTTTTTTCTCCATAAAGTAAGCAAATACCCTTGCCATACCACAGTTAGATATAAAGTCAGGAATTAAGCTCACTTTGCTGTCTGTAGCTTCCATGATTGGACCAAAGAAAATTTCTTTGTCTGCAAACGGAACGTTAGCGCCACACGAAATAACTTCAAGTCCGGCAGCGATCATACTGTCAACCTGGTCTTTTTGCACTAATCTTGATGCAGCACAAGGAGCAAAAATCTCTGCACCAACACTCCAGATTTCTTTATTGATCGTGTCAAACGGAATCATTTTGTCGCTTACCAGTTTGTTACCATCTTTAGTAAGGAAAAGTTCTTTAATTTCTTCAAAAGAAAAACCTTCTTTATTAATAAGCCCACCGTCACGATCGATAATACCTACTACTTTAGCACCCATTTTAGCAAGGTAAAATGCTGCAGCAGAACCTACGTTACCAAAGCCCTGAACGATTGCTTTTTTACCTTCTATAGATCCACCGTATATTTTGTAATAATGACCAACAGCCTCGGCAACACCGTAACCTGTAATCATATCAGCAACTGTATATTTTCTATTTACATCAGGAGAAAACGCAGTGTTTTCAATAACTTTTACAACACCCTGGCGTAACTGGCCAATACGGTTGATCTTGTCAGCTTCAGTTGGCTTAAAGTGTCCGTTAAAAACACCTTCCTGTGGGTGCCATACACCACATTCTTCAGTCATTGGGATAACTTCATGAATTTCATCTACGTTAAGGTCACCACCAGTGCCGTAATAGCTTTTTAATAGCGGAGATACTGCTTTATACCATCTCTGAAGAACACCTTCTTTACGAGGGTCTGCAGGGTCAAAGTTAATACCGGATTTTGCACCACCAATAGCAGGACCTGAAACTGAGAATTTAACTTCCATAGTTTTAGCCAAAGAAAGTACCTCATTCATATCAAGGCCTTTTCTCATCCTGGTTCCACCTCCGGCAGCGCCACCTCGAAGTGAGTTGATTACTGTCCATCCTTCAGCTTCTGTTTCAGAATCTTTCCAGTTAAATACTATTTCGGGTTGTTTATTTTCAAATTTACTTAGTAAATCTTTCATTTGTTTGTATTTTATAAATCGGCACAAATATATAAAACATATAAGTGAGAATTTGGCATTTTGTCTATTAATATTGAAACGGAAATGTGACATTTACAACAGTGCCATTACCTGGGGCAGAGGTAATTTGCAATGTACCATTAAGTGCGTCAGAACGTTTTTTAAGATTTTTGAGTCCAATACCGCCTTTCGCTTTTTCAGGATCAAAGCCTATACCGTTATCTGCTATACTAATTTTCACCACTTCGTCTTCTTTATGCACGGTAACCTTAACATGTGTGGCTTCAGAATATTTATTGATATTCTGAAGTCCCTCCTGTATAATCCTGTATACATTAACCTTACAAACGTTAGATGTATTTTCCCATTCTATCTCCCTGCTTATTTCGGCTTCAAATTCGGTATTAAAATTATTCTTCTGTGATGTTATCATAAATGCCAGTATGTTTTCGTAGCTCTGCTCCTGGTTAAATATGGCATTTCGGCTAAGATCATGAGACACACCACGTATTTCGGCCTCTACATTTTGCAGTTCCTTTATATATTCCTTACGCTTAATTATCGATTCTTCATCTGCCTTTTTATTTATAAATTCAAGATTAAGCCGTACGGCATAAATGTTGTTAAGGATGCCATCATGAAGCTCCATAGCAATACGCGATTTCTCTTCTGTTTTAGCGGTTTCAATTTTACCCTGCTGTTCAAACATAAGCTCATAAATTTCTTCATTTGCTTTTTGCTGCTCCTGGATAAGCAATAGCTCTTTATTGCGGGAATTCAAATAATAGATGATAAAAATAGCAGCAATAAACAGTACTACTATTAATGATACCCCTAAAATAAAACTATTCTTTTTTGCGAGTGCTTCTTTTTCTGTTATTATCCTGTCGGTATCATATTCAATCCTTGCAAATTTATCTCTGGTATTCTGGGCTATTTGCTGAAGGCTGTCATTTACCTTAATATATCTGCCTATGTAATAGCCGCTATTTTTTTTATCAACATTACTAAGTATCTTGAGACTGTTTAAAATGTCAAAATTACTGCGTATAACTTTAGCACCTTTATAGGCTCTGGTTATATAGGATAATGCTTTAGCAGTATCTTTTGTCTGCAAAAAATACTCACCAATACTAAAATTACTGGATACAACCCCCGATTCATCATCAAGGCTGTCTCTTATAGCAAGTGATTTGTAGTACAAATCCAGTAAGCCTTTATGATGGCCCGTTTTAAATTTAGCCATTGCCAGGTTATTGAGTAGTTTGGCATAAATGGATGGTGTTTCTTTAACAATTTTAAAACTAAGAGCTTTATCGTAAAGAGAAATTGCCGTTTGATGCTGCTGCATTTTTACGTACACCCCTCCCATGTTATTGTAGCTGGTAGCTTTAAAATAATCCAGATTACTATCGGTATAACCGCTTTTCTTATATTCTTCTTTATACTTTTCAAGTACATCCAGACCCATTTCGTAATAATGTATAGCTGCCTTATTATCGTTTTGCCCATCAAGCGATGTGGCTATAAGATTGTAACAGCTGTAAATATCTGTAGGACTATTACTTATAAGCAGCAATTTCAGCGCTTTAAAAGCCTCAGTTTCACTAAGAACATATTCGCCGGCATCGTAATATATATATGCTTTGTAAAGAATTATTTCTCCAAACTCTCTCGGATCAGAATCTTTCAGGCTTGCATAAAGTTTTTCTGCTTCTTTATAACTTGCCAGTGCGCTGTCATTAACAGCATTCCCATAGTAAGAAACACCTTCAAAATGCAACCCCTTAGCCATACTAAGTGTATCCTGACTCTCTTTACCCAAGCGGTAAACTTCTTTACTTGCTTTTAAAGATTTATTGTAGAGATTTAAATTGTAATAATTTACGGCAGCCCATCTTAAGTAGTAACGCGTAATCGAATCATTACCTCTAACTACAGCTTCATCATATATAGTATCAATGTAAGTTTCCTTTACAGAAATATCAATATTTGGATTTTCTGCAGAAACGACAAGGCTATCTATACGTCCTTTTTCTCCGTTAAATCCATGGTTGGATTTTTTACAGGAAACACATAAAAAGAGTATACCTGAAATAAAATATAATAGTTGGCGATGTATCAAAATTTTTGAGGCAGTAGTTTTAGTTAAACTACTGCCTCAAAAATAATAAATTTTATAATCAAATGATTACGGTCTGATTACTGGTTTTGGAAGATTTTTATCGCCGTTATCAAGTGGTGAATAAAGACCATCTGCTTTAGTATCTTGCAAAGCGCTGTCGTCAGATGAACATGAAACAAAAGATGAACTAATAACTGCAACAAGGCTAAGTGTAAGAATAATTTTTTTCATGATAAGTAAGGTTTTATTAGATGTATTTTTTTATTTAATTTTTAATTCAGGAACCTCCCGTTTACCGTTTGATTCTGAAGCAAAACTACATCCTGAAAACTGATTACCACCATGATTAGCAATGGGTTTAGTAGAATACCCCCACATACGAGTAACTCGCCCATTTTGCAGGGTAAATGATATATTTAATAGATATTATGAAAAATTTGGCAAAAAAACAATACTATATTTAACAAATTAAAAACAAGGCATTACTCACAGATATATTATATTTTGAGGCTTCAAAACATTTATAACACATTAACCCCTGACTAATAAATTGTTAATTAAAGATATTCCGGCGCAATTTTTCTGATAATAGTATCTATATTATCCTTAAAAGTTTTTGAAAAAGAAATAGAAAGGTCACTATTATTTAAATAGCAAAGCGATTTACCGGTATTTATCCTCGATATAAAATTGCTGTTTACAATGTAACTGTTATGTATCCTGAAAAAATAAAACGGCAAATTAGCCTCATAATGCTTAAGCGTTTTATAGGCTGTAAGTTTTCGCCCGTTTTGTAAAAAGAAATCGGTAGTATTATTATCTGCTTTAAGATATACGATATCGTTAAGCGATACAAACTGATAATCGCCATATGATTTTATACAAATTGCATTATTAGCGGCTGAAGGATTTGTTTTCTGGAATTTTAAAAGACTTTTTCTAAGGTCAAACTGATTTAGTGGGGCAAGCAGATAATCAAACACTCCTGCCTGTATAGCCTCAAAAGCATATTTAGGCGAAGCGGTAAGCGCAATAAAATAGGGCACCTTATCTAAAAAACGATACAAATCGGAAATAAGGTTTAACGATAAATTACTTTTTTTATTTTTTGGGCAAATTTCAAGAAAAACAAGTTGTGGCTGTAATTCAAGTATTTTATTAATAGCATCGTCTCTGTTATCAGCTACGCCAACGCAATAGAATTCAGGGAAAGCCTCAAATTTACTTAAGGTTTCCTTGGCATTATCTTTGTTATCGTCTACTATGAGGTAAGAGTACTGCACAAATTATTAGGGAAAATTTGTCGCAATATAAAAATATTTGATTTGTTAATATTACGGTTAAACCGTAATTTTTGTTAATTTTGCACTTATATGTAGCTCATAGTTATGCGAGAGGATTTAAACATATTAATCGTCGACGATCACCCAATGACGGTTAATGGATATATTAATGTATTATCCGAAGAAGAATTTGAGGATCACACCCTTAACTTTACCAAAGCACTGGACTGCGAACAGGCTTATAAGCTAATCATGGCTTCTCAGACAGGCGGCACTATTTTTAATGTTGCGTATCTTGACCTTAGTTTACCTCCATATTCCGAAAAAAATATCTTCTCCGGTCTGGATCTTGGCGTGCTTATCCGTAAAACAATTCCTGACTGCATCATCATAATACTTACCATGCATAGCGAAGCCTCTCTGATAGACAGGCTTATTAAAGAAATAAATCCGCAGGGTATTTTATGCAAAAGTGATATAGATATTGATGAGTTTCTTAATGCTTTTAAAATTGTTTATGGCGGGGACACCTACCTAAGCAATAAGATTGTAAAATCACTTAAAGAAAAGGTTTTTGATAATTATAAGCTTGACAATTATGACAAGCAAATACTTATGCGCCTGTCTGAAGGTATACTTACCAAAAACATACCTAACTATGTGCCGCTTTCATTAAGTGCCATTGAGAAAAGAAAAGCACAAATGAAAAACATGCTTTTACAGGGTAAAGGCGGAGACGACCACGAACTTATTGAAGCTATAAAAAAGATAGGTATCCTTTAAGGAAGATATACATATCCTGAACTATGATCTCTTAATGCTCCGGTAACACTACTAAGGGCATTCACTTCACCACGCAATTTCAGCACTCCCAATAAAGCAAAAATCAACGCTTCCTTAAATTGTATTGTTTTATCATCAGGTATTGAAATAAGCGTATCAGGTAACAGATGTTTCATTCTATTTATAAGAAAATCATTGTAAGCACCACCCCCGGTAACAAGCAGTTCGCCATTGCCAATAATTTTTACCGTAGCCGCTATCTGCCGTGCGATATGCTCTGTAAATGTTGCTATTTTTTCCTCCGGACGTTCTGTATATTTTTCCATCATTGGCAAAACAATTTCTTTTACAAACTCAAACCCTAACGATTTTGGATAGTCCTGTTTATAAAAACTTAAATTATTCAACTCATCAAGCAATGACCTGATTATAGAATTACCGGAAGCAATAGTACCACGATCATCATAATCAAATCCAAGTTTATTAGCATAGAAATTTAGCACAGTATTTACAGGGCAGATATCAAAGGCAACACGTTCGCCTTTCTCATCGTGAAAAGAAATGTTAGAGAAACCGCCCAGGTTAAGACAGTATTTGTATTGCGAAAACAAAAGCCGGTCGCCAATAGGAACCAAAGGTGCTCCCTGCCCGCCCAATTGCACATCCTGCACACGGAAATCGCAAACTACTTTTTGGTTTACTAACGTAGCAATCTCAGGCAAATTACCTATCTGGAGTGTAAAGCCATTTGCCGGCTGATGTAGTATGGTATGACCATGTGAACACACAGCATCAAGATCATTTATAGCATTACTTGTAATAAAATTTTTAATGATACCGCTAAGCAGCAACGTATAGTCGGCATTAAGTAGCAAAAGATCGCTTTCTTTGTAATCAACTGCTTCTTTAAGGCGCTGTAGCCACTGGTTTGTGTAAGGAATTGTTGCTGTTTTGGCTACCGAAAAATGCCATGCTCCATTTTCTAAAGTAAATAATATATGTGCAAGATCTACGCCATCCAGCGAAGTTCCGGACATTACTCCTATAACGTTATAGTTTTCTTTCATCGCGAGGCTAAAAATAAGCATTCATATTGACAAATTCACATTTAATAGCTACATTTGGACGCAATAAAACAAAAAATATAATTTAACTATTATGGATTTTAAACTTACTGAAGAACACCTTATGATCCAGCAGGCAGCGCGTGATTTTGCACAAAACGAGCTGCTTCCGGGTGTTATAGAAAGAGACGAGAAACAAATTTTCCCGACGGAACAAATTAAAAAAATGGGAGAACTTGGGTTTCTTGGCATGATGGTAGACCCTAAATACGGAGGAAGTGGCCTTGACACGATTTCTTATGTGCTGGCTATGGAAGAAATATCTAAAATAGATGCTTCTGCTTCAGTAGTAATGTCTGTAAACAATTCACTTGTTTGCTGGGGACTTCAGACGTTTGGTAACGAAGAGCAAAAACAAAAATATCTTACACGACTTGCAACAGGAGAAATAATTGGCGCATTCTGTCTTTCTGAACCTGAAGCCGGTAGTGATGCTACATCGCAAAGAACAACAGCTATAGATAAAGGTGACCATTATCTTGTAAATGGTACAAAAAACTGGATTACCAACGGTAGTACTGCCGATGTATATCTTGTTATTGCACAAACAGATGCTGACAAAAAACATAAAGGCATCAATGCCCTTATACTTGAAAAAGGCATGCCGGGCTTTGAAATTGGTGCTAAAGAACAAAAATTGGGTATCCGCGGGTCTGACACACATTCTTTAATGTTTACAGATGTTAAGGTCCCAAAGGAAAACAGAATTGGCGAAGATGGCTTCGGATTTAAATTTGCAATGAAAACCCTTGCCGGAGGAAGAATTGGTATTGCATCTCAAGCATTAGGTATTGCTTCCGGTGCTTACGAACTTGCCCTTAAATATTCTAAAGAGCGTAAAGCTTTTGGAACAGAAATCTGTAATCACCAGGCTATAGCTTTTAAGCTTGCCGATATGGCCGTGAGCATTGAAGCGGCACGCCATTTATGCCTTAAAGCTGCATGGGATAAAGATGAACACAATAACTATGATATAAGTGGAGCTATGGCTAAACTTTATGCATCTCAAGTAGCTATGGATACAACTATAGAAGCTGTACAGATTCATGGTGGTAATGGATATGTAAAAGACTATCACGTTGAACGACTTATGCGTGATGCAAAAATCACACAGATATACGAAGGAACATCTGAAATACAAAAAATTGTTATTTCGCGTTCTATTATCGCTCAATAAATAATAAATCAAACCCCGCAATGCGGGGTTTTTTATTTATGCTGTAATCCTTTTCAGCAAAATGCCTGCCTCTTCAATAATCTCATCTTTAAGTTTGTCAAGATGCAGATAATAGATATTACCTTCACTATTAAAACTTTCTTCTTCATCCTTATGAGAGGTTGCAAATACTGCCGGAGTATTTTTATTATACAATTTTATAAAGTCAAGCAATTCCATTTCGTCATAAAGAAAAAACATCAGGACACTATATGTATTCTCAACAACCTGAGTCGTTGAGGGATTATATAATACAAAATTATACCTGTCAGAAAAATTAGCCATAAGAAGCTTATAATAAGCCAGCTGATTGTCGTAAACCATTACATTCATAAACTTAACCGTTTGTTTAAAATTGACACTGTGATCACATAATTAAAATATAACTATTAAAAAATAGATATATAGTTATATATCGCTTACTTATGAACGGTAAAAAAATGCATTACATCGAATTTTCGCCTAATGCTTTCCCACGGCAAGGCTACTTTCCTACATTTATAGGAAATAGTTTGATATAGTGCCTTCTTTGAGTCCGTTACAAGACTAAACGAAAGACAAATGGTGTAAGGTATGTATGTTTGTCTTTATTAAGACAGGCCAAATATAAAACTAGTTTTGAAAGAAAACACTTAAACTATTGTTATAAATTTTTATTATTTCTACTTGCGCCCAAAACTAAAATACCTACTATTATGAATATCATCGGTCAAAGAATCAAAAAGCTACGGGAAGAAAAAGGCATTACTCAGGAAGCTATGGCACATCAGTTAGATGTTACCCAAAGTAATTATGGCCGACTTGAAAAAGATGACCGAAGACTTAATGTTGTAAAACTGCTAAAAATTGTAAGGATACTAAACGTAAACATTTCTTATCTGTTCAACGAAGTTGCAGGTGAAATACATGATGAAGACAATCCTGCTTTCACAAACTCAAATAAAGAAGTATACGACATACTTGTAGATAGCCTTAGAGCCGAAATACAGCACTTAAAAGACGAAATTACATTTTTAAGGGTAATGGTAAGAAGCTAAACATTGAAAGTTATATGTTAAGCAATCATGTACCGTTTTTATAAGATAATAAAAACTACTACTTTTATCTAATGGTACATAAACCCAAGTCTGTAAAATATAAAGTTATTTTAGGTTACCTGCTGCTATTTGTTATGGCAGCTTTTTCTGTTTGGCTAGTATATACTGAGATTTATAAAATAGCTCGCCAGGGACAAAATAAAGACGAAAACCAAAAAATAATTGATATTAGCAACACAATTACTAACCTCTATGCTTCTGAGGCTTTGGCACGAACTTCTGTACTCACACTGGCCGATGCCGACTTTAATAAATACAGTGCTTTAATTGACAGCATAAATCTTCAGATTAACGACATCAAGCAAACCGTACAGGAAAACCAGCTTGCCAAATTTGATTCCATTCAGATGCTGTTGAAAAGAAAAAGAAAGAGCATTGTTGAAATTATAATTTACAGGACAAAGCACAAAGACTACAATAGCTTTAGCCAGGCCATTGGCGGGGTTTATAGCACAAAAGATTCTATAGTAGATAACTCCAAACCTGTTAAGTTTACTAAGCGCCACCAATGGCGAAACACCATAGAAGCACTACTTACCGAAACACAACGGGATTCTCTTAGTAAGATTGTTTCGATAGATTCTTTTGCCATGGCCTATCAGAAAGTATTGGAAGATGTCAATAAGAAAGATCATAGAGTAAAACTTATATTATTCAGACAGGAATTACGGCTTCAGGATGAAAATAACATCATATCAGACCAATTAAGAGCAATCTTAAATTCTGTGGAAAGTGAATTTTTAGAAAATTCCTATACTAAGTTTAGGGAGTCCCAATCCGGAATGCGAAAAATAATAGAAAATATCGCATGGATTGGTGCTTTGGCCTTGCTGATATTAATAATATTTGCATGGATAATTGTACGAGACCTTACAATTAATCAAAACCACAGGAAACAGCTGGAGAAACTTAATAACGAAAACGAAGAGCTTTTACGTACTAAGTCAATGCTTATGGCAACCGTTACTCACGATCTGCAAACACCCCTTGGCAGCATAATAGGGTTTCATGATCTTATAAAAGATTCCGGAATTACGCCTAAACAAAAGCAATATTTAGGTAATATTAAAGAATCTGCTAATTATATTCTTAAACTCGTAAATGACCTTTTAGATTTCTCCAGACTGGAAAACAACCGCATTTCTATAGAAAAAACAGGTTTTAATTTTAAAAACCTTATAGAAAACACCTGTAGAACTCTTGAACCAATGGCATTTAATAAGGGGATAGAACTAAATTGGGATGTTAATGAAGAGCTCAACGGCAATTATATTTCTGATCCTTACAGAATTAAGCAAGTGCTAACAAACCTTGTAAGCAATGCAATTAAATTTACACCTGAAGGATCTGTAGAAGTTGCTGCAAAAATTGAAGGTAACAACATCCATATTTGCGTAATTGATACCGGTATAGGTATAGCAAGAAAAAAACATGACGATGTATTTAAAGAATTTACACAGGCACATGCCGGCATCGAGAAAAAATTTGGAGGGACAGGACTGGGGCTTACCATTTCCCAAAAAATAATTGAATTACTTGAAGGTGAAATTAAACTGGAAAGCGAAGAAGGACAGGGATCTATATTTACAGTAATTATACCCTGCATATCATCTTCAAACAACTTTAACAGTGATAAAATAGATGAAAAAAATAACCGAACAGAATTATATCCTGCATTAAAAGGCAAAAAGGTATTAATTGTAGATGATGATAGCATGCAGCTGACACTTATGAAAGAACTGCTTGCTAATTATTCCTTAGACATACGTACCGAAATCAATGCTTTGTCTGTAATCTCATTGCTGGAAGGTGATAAATTTGACCTTATACTAACAGATATACAAATGCCGTCATTAGACGGGTTTGAACTTGTAAAACTTATCAGAAGCAACAAAAACAACCATGTTGTTGCATTACCTATAATTGCATTATCAGGAAAAAGAGATCTAACCGAAAAAGATTTTACCGATGGTGGATTTGCTGCACATCACCCGAAGCCAATACATTTGCAACAATTATTAAGCCTTATCTCTGATGTTTTTGGAGGAGATGTTGTATTTTCTGAAACAGAATCTAAAAACATCCCAAAACAAACAAATATGCTTTTTAATTTGAGAAGCCTGTCACAGTTTACAAACAACGACCCTGTTTCTTTACGCACAATAATAAATACATTTATAGACAGTGCAATTGAAAATTGTGACGCATTGAAAACAGCAGCTAAGGAAGGCGACGAACAGCAGCTAGCTGAAATTGCACACAAAATGATACCCATGCTAAAACAAATGGAAGTACATTCTATTGTTGAATTATTGATTCCTTTAGAAGACAGGCTGCTGGATATAAGTAAATCTGAATTAACAGATTATATAATCGACTTATGTGGTAAAGTGGATTTCTTATGCCTTGAATTAGCAAAAGCTGCTAATTAAAGATCAATATTATATAATTTAAGTTTATTATAAAGCGTCTTTCTATCTATATCAAGTAATATAGCAGCCTTAGATTTATTATAATTTGCTTTTTCTAATGCCTGGCGAATAGCCTGTTCCTCATTATTTTTAGAATAACCTGAAAGAGAACTTGCTGCACGTAGTACATCCTGCATTTCTCCCGGCAGTACCTCAAGATGTATAAGATTAGATTTTGTTAATAGAACAGAGCGTTTTATTATATTTTTCATCTCCCTAAGATTCCCCGGCCAGTCATAGTTTTTAAACAGATCGGTAACTTCCTGGTCAAAACCTTCTACTTGCTTTTCAAGATCATCGTTCGCCTGAGCCAAAAAGTGATTGGCAAACATCATAATATCCTGCTTTCTTTCTGATAGTCTTGGTGCTTTAATAGAAAATTCATTCAGCCTGTGGTAAAGATCTTCCCTAAAGTCACCACGTTTTACAGCTTCATTTAGATCTTCATTCGTTGCAGCTATAACCCTTATATCGACTTTTACTTCATTATTACTTCCTACAGGTTTAATTTTTCGCTCCTGAAGCGCACGAAGCAATTGTACCTGAACTTCATATGAAAGGTTACCCACTTCATCTAAAAACAATGTTCCACCATTAGCCGCTTCAAAGTGACCGGTCTTATCAGTTACAGCACCCGTAAAAGATCCTTTGATGTGCCCGAAAAATTCACTTGCCGCCAAATCTTTTGGTATTGCGCCACAATCAACAGCAATAAAAGGTTTAGAGGCCCTCTTACTAAGCATGTGTATAGATTGTGCTATATATTCTTTACCAGTTCCGCTATCACCAATTATCAGTACAGACATATTAGTTGGAGCAACAAGTTCAATATGCTCATGAAGACGCTGAGAATCGGTACTTATACCTTTAACAAAAGATAATGGCGAAGCAGAAACTGCTTTTGTTTCCTTTTGCTGAGGAATTACAACCGAACTATTATCTTTAGCATTCTTTTTATTTAATGCGAGACCTATTGTATGAAGAATTTCATCTGGATTAATTGGTTTGCCAACATAATCAAAAGCACCATTCTTAATAGAATTTACAGCCGTTTTGATATCAGTATATCCTGTCATAAGGATAACCTGTGTATCTAAAGCTTTTTCTTTAGCTACTTTAAGTATTTTAAGACCGTCGCTATCCGGAAGCCTTATATCAGTCAGGACAACATCAAAAGTCTGCTTATTGATTTCGCTTTCTCCTTCTTCACCCGTAAATGCATTGGTAACTTCAAAACCTTTCTTTTGAAGGAAGGTTTTTAGCATTACACAAAAAGCGGTATCGTCATCAATTACCAGAATCTTAGAACTCATGTTTTTTAGAATATCTACAAATGTAGTGGTTTTGCAGGATACAAAATGTTAAGAAAAACAAAAGGAGACGCTTCCGTCTCCTTTCATCGAAGAATAAATTCTTCAATCACCTTACTATATATTTTCTAGGCCTGTGCCTCTTTTACAAATTCTCCCGTGCTCTTATAGTGAGCCGTAACAGATTTTCCATCCTTATACAATACCAGTTTATATTCTCCATCTTCAGATGCCTGTGCAGCTTTTAAAGAATAACCGCTGTACTTAGTACTAGCCTGTTTTAAAATTTCTGCAGGAATTTGAGTTGTCTCAACTTTTTTAAATTCTTTTTCCTGTTCTGCTTTTATTACCGTTTCCGCTTGATTTATAAGCTTTACATTTGAGGCGTTTGCCTTTAGTGTTAAGATAAATGCCACAGTTAAAAATAAATTTTTCATTTGTAATATTGCTTAGATATATAAACATATGAAATAATCATACCACTATATAAAAACAAACAAAAAAACCATAAAATACTGTAAAACAAATATTTATATAAAATTTAAAAAAATAAAATTATGTAGATATTTGTAGATTTCCACACTATAGTGTAGAAATTCCACACTTCGATTTATAATTTAATTTGTAGACGCAACTATTCTTAAAAACACAGCACTACACCGAAAGAATATTTTTAGATTTCTCTGTTGAAGAACAGCTTCAATGCCTTCACCATCGTTTCTTTGTTATAAAATCATATACAAAAGAAGAATAATGTACCAAAAAGCCCCTTTGCTGTATAGCAGAGGGGCTTTTTTATCTTAAACTTGTAGAACAGCATCGTACTATTTAGGATTTGATACAAAACAAAAAACCCTTCATCGATTAGATGAAGGGTTTTCAAAAGAAAGGCGATGACATACTCTCCCACAAATTGCAGTACCATCTGCGCAGGCGGGCTTAACTACTCTGTTCGGGATGGGAAGAGGTGAGCCCCGCCGCAATAACCACCTTAAGTCGTTAGTTGCTTTGGACAACTTATTTACATGTTTGCTGTTAACTGGAACAGTAAGCTGTAAATTAATATTATTAACATACTGAGATAAAAATAAGTATACTTTTTTTAGAAAGTTCTCCCCTCACCACCAAGGTGGTGAGGAAAAGAGGCGTACATAAGCTTACAGGTTATTAGTACTACTCGAC
>Ga0247782_1000573_pt1 | contig 16057 bp, 19 predicted proteins | sample UWRJL019104C5_FD_179928 | JGI IMG/M metagenome (GOLD analysis project Ga0247782, IMG submission 179928) | Plant litter microbial communities from Arlington Agricultural Research Station in Wisconsin, United States - UWRJ-L019-104C-5 | ecosystem: Environmental > Terrestrial > Plant litter >...
GAAGAAGATGGCCAGAAAGGGGTGTATTTATTATTTGCTAAAATGCTAGTACTTACATGTCTGGCTGAGGGAACTTGACGCCCTTGACCCAGTTCGAGGTGATGAAGCCGACGTTGCCGGAGCACTTGATGGCGGTCATGAGCATGTCGACGCAGTGGTTGATATGCACTGCGTCGATGTTCGCTTTCGCCGGGTCTGAAGAAGACGAAGAAACGTCGAGCGCGGTTCTGTTGTAGTATCGCGCATACGCCATCGTGCGCAGGGTGTTGAGACAATGGATCTGGTGAAACATGTCCAGATCGGCCACGTAGGCGTCGTCGCCCAGGCCCCAGACGGAGTCCTCGAACTTGGCCACCGTTTCCGGGTCTTTCCCGAGCTTGATGATTTGCGACCGGGTTAAGGGGATCGGACGGACTTTCTCGTAGTCGTGCCATTCTCTGTCTGCGGCTGGATTCGGCATCTGTCGCGCAATTGGGGGATCCGGAGGCGGGAAGAGCGTCCCGTTTATTTGGATTACGTGAAGATTCAGATCAAGGGTGTCGAGGACGGGGCCTGGGGATATGTTAATTGCACTATTTTATAGAGGTACTGATTGTTCCACAAAACTCACTATAGATGGAGATATGTCTGAGTTCTGGGTTCTTCGTGAGATAATTCTGGTGGTACCATGTTCCTAGCAGTATTGCGGAGGTGCTGAAAAGAAAGACGTTGAGAAGTGTCACAAGAATAAGACATCTCTTCGACTGCCACGTAGAGTCTCTGTTAAGATGGCTCTTAAGATGGAGTCCGCTAAGAAAACCAGCAGACTCTTGATCTGGTCCATCGTGGTTATCTTGGGAACCATAGTCCTCGTCACTATAGTGAGCGGGGACAGGCTTTTGACTCATATTGTGAGAATGTTCAGTTTGAGAAGTAAGTCAGTACGAGAGGTAGAGTGAGGAAGTGAGAATGGAATCATAGGTAGTGGTTGAAATCTTCAAAGTTCCCAACCCAAGATTTCAAGCCGGAAAGGAAAGAACAGCCGACATCGCTACATCGCTTAGATGCTCAAGAGATCTCCCATGCCACATGACTCTGTAGTAATACCCATCCCTATGTGAAACTTGTAGTGCAAACACAAGCTTCGTATTTTCCGACGCAGAATCATCTGCATGTCATCTATCCCCCTTGGGCTAGATCCATCCGGAGATGGCAAGACAGAATCCCAAACCGTCGGCTCGTTTAAGCACGTCCGGTTACTCGAAGCTGTCATTGGATACAACTTCATGTCTCCCTTGTCCGTCCTGATTCGAAGGGTCGGGCCCATCCCGCCATATTGCGGAACGCATAAAAATACCAAGGGGGTTCGCGCAAAGCGCAAGCATCGTGAGGGCCAACGAATAATACTTGTGACAAATTAGATCATGACTCTCGCTTTCCGGTCACAGGGTATCTGAGCGCGTAAGAGGGATAAGTCCTGCAAGGATATGGGTCATCATTTACAACAAACGGGACAAGGAAGGGGGGACGGGAGGAAGAAATTCGTTGTTGAGTACTCACGCAGGTAACGTTGAGTTATACACTTCGACATTAAGGAGCTGAATATGGCATATTATTCGTATGAGAGGTGAAGTGCCCCAGTTATATTGCTTCACTAAACCTGATTGGCTGAACAGCTAACTTCAACAATGATTCCTCTTGATTGGCTGACGATGACCCAGCTGTACACCAATCATGAGACGATTCGCTTAATATTTCCTATCTTGGCGACCGTTTCTGGGGATCTGCGAGCAAGGTTTGGACGTACGCTGTGTTTTGTTATACACGCGAGGCTCTTCACCTCGCCTCGAAACATGCAGCAACGGACCTCACCTAGGTCTGCAACTAGGTTCATTGCGTTTCTACTGCTGTAGCGATCATAGTAATCCACTGTACTACAGCAGCACAGCTTCAGCTCGGTCAAACATGCTGCCGACATGGTCTACGCGCGGCAATTGCCTCATATTTCTATCTTGCTTGAAATGGTTCACATCCGCGATCTACTAGGTCTGGTAGATAGGATAATATCTAGATACTATATCGCTCCATGAGATGGATAATATGGCTTCAATTCTGCTTCAGAAGGAAATGCAATACCAATCATACTTGACAAGAGATTCCGCGATCCATCTTCGGAACTCGAACGGTGAAAAAGCGGCCGCTTCATACTGAAGGGAGCTGATGGTGAATGGAGCGGAATTGACGACAGCCGATACATCAGATCCTGGTGTTCTCCTGCGGCAAAGAGGGGCTAATACCCTACTGACAACATCTCTGGATATGAGTGACTTGGACTGGGGATGGCGACAGGCATCACGAGCGGAGACGTCGCTTGCGTCTTTTTGCAACTCATGTCTCCGAGATCGTTGGGCAAAGATCAGTAGGACTTCGTCGATGAGACGAAAACAACTACCTAGCATCGAATATAAATACTCCGCAAGATTCCATATCTCAGACACATCAATCAACCATCAGATCAGCATCACTCGTCTATCTTCGCCACCTTTTATCTTCTTCACTGCGAATATCGCTTTTAGCTTTACAGTCACCATACCCGCAATATGCATCCTCAAGACGTCAAGTTGGCTCTCCTGGCCGCCTTCTTCGGTCTAGCCACCGCTGCTCCCTTCGGCACCACTCAAAGTTCTGTCAAGGCTAGAGCTGTAGCTGTAAGCCATACTTCCCCCTCCTTGCCCGGTGCTATGTCCAGTTCCTATACTTACAGCTATCCGATCCAGGCGGAAGAGGTTGAGCCTCCCTACCCAGCTCTCTACCGTGCCAACATCGACGGCGGAGACGCAGTCGTCAAGAGAGATGTGGCGCTGGAACCTCCGCCTTACCATGACCTCTATCGTGGAGTATACGGCGCCGACTTCGATGTTGTGCAGAAAAAACGAGCTGAAGAGGCTGCCGAACCCCCTTACCCTGCTCTCTACCGTGCCAACTTTGATGCGGACAAGGTTGAGAAGAGAGCTGGAGAGGAGACCGAAGTTGAACCTCCTTATCCTGCCCTCTACCGCGCTAATATCGATGCCGCCGACAATGTTGAGAAACGCGCCGAGGAGGCAGCTGAGCCCCCTTACCCTGCTCTGTATCGTGCCAACTTCGATGCCGATAAGGTGAAGAAGAGAGCCGAAGAGGAAGCTGAACCACCTTATCCGGCTCTTTACCGTGCCAACTTTAATGCAGACAAGGTTGAGAAGAGAGCTGAAGAGAAGGCCGAAGTTGAACCTCCTTACCCTGCCCTCTACCGCGCTAATATCGACGCCGCCGACAATGTTGAGAAACGCGCCGAGGAGCCACCTTATCCAGCTCTCTACCGCGCTAATATCGACGCTGAGAACGAGAGAGTTAAGAAGAGGGCAGCAACTGAGGCAGTAGAGCCCCCCTATCCTGCTCTCTACCGCGCCAATATTGATGCGGATCAGGCCGCTGCTTGAGTGAGAGCTCATGAAGCAGTTTGATAGTCCTATGGGAATAGGACCTGGATAATAGTGTTCTATGCTGCTATGATGGGGGAGACTTGACAAATCACTATTACCCCTGGCTTTTTACTGTAGCAATTTCAGGTGGCACATATTGTTAGGAGGAGCCTGCACATTACTACTACTGCTGTGTTCGGCTTTTCTTCCAGCTGACTTTGCTTTCGAACATCCACTACACTCGTTAATAGCACTTGATTTGATTTAATCTCTTCTTGGTTTTACGTATGTATTGGTGTGAATGTTATGTTTTATTGAAATGTGTAATCATCCTCACTCAAGTGTCCATGTAATGAATAGAATTTGACTTGCCTAGGGCAGCAGGAAATGTTTTCTTAGGGCACCTTAGGTAGTAAATTAAACTCGTAAGCAGAGACTGGCTTATGTGGCTTAGTTAGCTATGTACTAATTAGTCACCCTGGAAACATGAATAGATTGTGTACGGGAAGGCGATGTGGGACAGAAACAGGGGAACAGATATAAACAGGAAAGCCTTACCTCGTCGTCTCAACACCAGCCGAGAGAGAGAGAGAGAGAGAGATTGGTTGAAGATTTCCCTCGCAGCCACGATGTCGTTAACGCTGTCAACTGGCAAGTGTCTCCTGCCTTCTACTCGATATAGTGTAGGTAACAGCTACTGGTATCCTGTTCTGTCTATATTGCCCACATAAGAATAAACTGAACTAAACCTCATGAAAAGTATTGAATATTTTATTCTAGAATCAGACTCTTCGTTCATAAAAGCTCAAGAGGTGACAACAGTTCAAAAGTCCTTTTGAAGGAGCCTTTCCATTAGTAGTCCAGGACTGCTTCCAACGAGTGAACAAATCTGTTTCTGTTCCAAACACTGTATCCGAGGAAGAAAGACTCAAACTTAACTCAATCAAACCCCCAGCGATACGATACATAATTGCACGCAAGAGCACGCTACATCCCATCCTATTCTATCCTCTCATAACGAAAGCAAGTTTAAGACCGGAAAAGCAGAAAGCCCTTTAATTACTACGCTGCAAATCACAAAATCGAGAGAAATATATCAGGGTATCAAGGTAGCATAGATGGATATTCACCACGCCCACGGGCCAGGGCCAATACCAATGCCAATACCCATGGACGGGCCGCCACCACCACCTCCAGTGATGGGGATGAGTCAGAAGGAGTATCAGACAGCCTTGTAAGTCTTTCTAACACCTTACTCCCCAAACCCAAACCAAAACCAAAGAAACCACCACACCCCCTTTTCGTCTCTAAGTTAAAAAAAAAATAAAAAATAGTATGTATCTGGACCACGCGAACTTCGCGCGCGAAGCAGAAGAATTCGAAGCCGAGCTCAACCACCGCCGACTGATCTTTCCCATTTTGCCATGGTACAAGCGCCCGGAGTTCTGGGCCATCATCCTCGGCGCCGTCTCGCTCCTCCATGGCCTCTTCGTCCAGTGGGCCTGGCCCAGGGTCCAGAAGAGGCTGAACCTCACCTCGCCTTACGCCGACCCAAGGTCCACTCCTCCAGATTGTGATCCCGTCCTGGAACTGTAAGGTGCATCTGGATTATCTAGATCAAGGAAGGAAGGGGAGAAGGAAAGAAGGAAGGGAGAAAGGGAGAAAGCAGGGAAGGAATGGAATGGGAAGGGATATAACCTCCAGGCAAAATGGCAGCGTGGGGGTTTTTCTCCAGGGTTCGCCTTTTTACTTAACTTGCTAAGCTTTACCTCACCTAGGTGAAAACTAATTTTCCTTTTGGGCTTGCGGTTACCCGAAAAAAAAAAGAGGAAATGGAGACGATGGGGCTACGTCTATTACTGTCACAGCATTTTTGAACTGAGCTCTGATGATATTGTTGTTTGCGAGTCAGGCTGCTAGAGAAATGTGTTTATCTCAAACTCAAGTCTTCCACACCAGATGATAAACCGGACGTATCCAGCCCTGTGTACTTGTTAATCCAACCGATTACCTCCTTGTGCCACACGAGGGAGTTCTCCGGCTTCAATACCCACTGTTTAGGAAGTCAAGTCAGTATGAACTGTGGTCTAGTGAAATGAAGGAGGGAAACAATGTGGAAAGAGCGAGAAGGGGAGGTTAGGTATAGGCTGGCTTAGAATTCCTCAAAGAGTTGAGACTTACATGGTTCTCATCCGGGAACACGAGGAGCTTTGAAGGCACGCCACGAGTCTGCAAGGCATTGAATGCGGCGAGGCCCTCAGAGATGGGCAAGCGGTAGTCAAGCTCGCTGTGAATGATAAGCTGCGGCGTGGCCCATTCACCGACGAAGGCAGAAGGATCCCACTTCTCGTAATGCTCGCGATTCTCCCATGTTGTCCCACCCATGTCGTGAAGGACGAAGAAGAGCTCCTCAGTCGCCCAATCCGCTAGGGTACAGAAGATACCGTCATGACACACGAGTGCTTTGAACTTGCGGCCAAGGGGATGGCCTTGAATCCAATCTATGAATAGTAATAACTTACTGTTAGAGCACCTATAGTATTGGCCGGGAAATGGGTGGGGGAGGCTGGCGACTCACTGATCATGTAACCTCCATATGATGCACCAAGCGCTACGGCATTGTTCGTATCGACATACGAGAATTTCTCGGCAATGTACTCAAAGCACTTGACCAGATCATTATAGGGGCGTCCACCCCAGTTCAGCGCAATGTCATTAACATACTTCTGGCCGTAACCAGTGCTACCCGTTGGGTTGGGCATGACCACGACGTAACCCTGTTCGGCGAAGATGGCTGGATTCCAGCGTGTGCTCCAGCTATCGCCCCAGGCCCCCTGGGGCCCGCCGTGGATCAGGAAGGCGAGCGGATACGTCTTGGACGGGTCGAAGTTTGAGGGTTTCATCACGAGGGCGTGGCAATTGTAGTCGCCGTCGCCCTTATACCAGAACTCGTCAAACTGAGCCCTAGTCAACCCAAATGATTTGCCTTCCTTAGACACTGATGATACTAGAACCTTATCCTTGGAGTCTGGATCTAGGATCGAGTATGAGGAGTTGTCGATCAATGAAGTAGATGTTAAGAATAGACGTCTGTCATCGCGGGAAAGATTCGCGACGGTTCCTACGGCTCCCCATGCCGTCAGGGGCTCTGGTAACTCTTTGGCATGGAGAGGAGATGAAGGAAGTTTCCAGACTAGCTGTCGCCCCTTCTCCTCGGCTGTTACGTACACCTCCGTGTCGTCGTTGCTCCAGACGATATTCTCCGGTCGGAGGTCCCAAGCACCTTCGCCGTCGTCGGTCTTGTAGAATTCCTGCACATTGCTCAAATCTCCAATGTCCGGCACAAGCAGTAGTCGCGTCTTGTCGGACTCGTACTGCCTGTGCCTCATACGCGTGAAGGCAAGCTTGTTGCCGTCATGAGAGAACGTGGGGGAACCGCTGTAGCCTTGGAGCACGCCGGTCTTGATCGGCTGGGGAGCTGGGGGGTTCTCCTCTGTAAAAGTGCCTAGAGGTACGTAGTACACATCCGTCTTCGTCCACATGGCGGGGTTAAGCTCGGGATCCTTCGAAACGAACACGAGCCCCTTCTTCCCGATGTCGAAATCCTCGGCACCGCCGAAAGGTGGGACCGGGCACTCTAACTTCGTACCGGCCAGGGCATTAGTGAGGCCTGGCCCCTGAAGCTCATATTTGCCAGACTTGTCATCCTTCTTCAAGGCTCCGTAGAACACAGCGTTCCTATGCTTAGGCACGTAGTGGTCCCAGTGTCTCACGAAGAGACTAGAGTAAACCTTGCCCGTAGAGTGCGGTTCCTTCTCACCTAGAGCATCGTGCATCTTGCCAGAGTTTGAGGTGGGAGCCGTCAAAGCAAGGGCAACAGTACCGTCGCCCAAGACCTTGGCCTTCAAGTTGGAGATGGCGCACTTGAAGCCCTGGACAGTGTGAAGACTGGAACTGGGGTCCTCCACGTCGGCGGCCATGAGATATGAGACAGCATCGTTGTCGCTAGCCCCGTTCACAAAGGCGAGTTCATGATCGGAGATCCATGTGGGCTCGCTGTAGGCTGGGTTGCTGAAGAGCTCGGTTGAGTTGCCGGACGAGATGTCCAACAGCTTAATGGCTGAAGTTTTGGAGTGCGACTCAAAAGAGTACTGTGAGACTAGATACATGAACTTAACATCATTTAAATTCACTGACAGTATTTACTGGCCCTATGTACATAAGAGCATGTGAGCTTACCCGTGTAGAGAGCGAACTTGCCGGTAGAATTGGGGATAGCAGCGCTTCGGCGTGGGGCGGAGAGGAGCACCTCCGGAGTGAACTTGGTCGCCTGAATTGTCATCTTCAGAAGAGAAAAGACAAGGCGAAAATATACTTCAGTTGGTGAATTGTGGCACTTGATAGCTCCAGAGGGAGTTCCGTACAAACAAGAACAGAATACGAAGCCCCTTTCATATGTTGTTTCACTTTAGTAATATATATATACCCAGCCACCCCGCAATGGAGGCATCTGTACCTGGTATTTGTGCAGCCTTGAGAACCCCTCCTTCCATATAAGTACATCCGCATATGTCTATCAAGCCATCCTACTGGATCGTTGTTATTTACCTAAATGTCTACAACTGCCTGACAAAACACGCGTGAATGATTACTACGTTACTTCTGAAAGATGACATGGTTAATTTGTCTTGATGTTACTTGTTCCCGTCTCTCCTACCTTACTAACACTCTTAATGCTGGAAAGAACCATTGGTATTGTCTTGTTAGTGTTTAGGATAGGTACCTAGGTAGGCACCAGGTAGGTTGGGCAGGCGTACCTAGTAATTGTTTTGCTCCCAGGAAGATCATCAACCAATGAATTAAATACCATAAACACCCTCTACTCATTGCAAGGCTCGATCTATCGATTTATCCTCGTAGTTAATTCTAGATCGAGTGTTTGGGTATCATACGCTCCTACTATAATACACTGGCTAGACTCCAGTTTTCCTGCCAGAACCAAAATGAAAACGCCGTGGTAAAGATGACCCAGAAACATAACGCCTTTAAACCCGTTTATCATAGAGAACAGATACGCAATGCAAGAGATAGATGCAGACGTAGAGCGCATCCATTGGTCTTTGGGTCGTTCGTTCTCACTTTCGTGACCCCCCAAAATGCGTACGCACCTTTTTGGCCTCGCGCGAATCCATCTCGCTATCCTCGGCGTCCACTTCTTTCTTCGCCTTCTTCTTCTTGCTTCCTCCTTTCTTGTCTGTGGCGGACGTGGGCGTGGGCTGGTTCGAACTATTATCTTTATCCTTGCTAAATGAGGTCGAGATGGGCGTCGGCGCACCCGGTGTCGATGTTGCCGACTGTGCGTCTGCGTGGTCGGGCTGGGTATCGAATGTGTTAACTTGCTTCTTAAATTCAAGTGCAGCCGGGTTGGGGCGGATCCAAAACCTACATGGGAAGGGTTGTGGGAGATGGAGGAGCGCGAAAAGACGCGGCTCTGGTCAATCAAGCCTGTGCGTTTGCGCTGCGCGGTGGCGTTCGCACTGCCCTTGATGTACCCGTCGAAGCCGGTAATGATATTTCCGTAGGGGGTGCTCTCGAGATATTCGGTCTCTTTCTGTAGTATGCTCTGCTCTTGTGCAACCTATTGCGCGGGGATTTCACTTTAGTCTTGGTCTAGTTGTTGGCTCGAACCTTCTCTGGAACAGCGACGCTTGTTTGGCGCAAAGATAGACTTACGAGTTGGCGCTCGATAATTTTCCTGTTATGCAGAAGCTCCTTTAGGTATTGTCTTTGCTTCTCGTAATGCGCGAGGCCTGGCTGCTCACTGGAGGGGCCAGCGCCAGAGCTGGTGGCCGGTTGTACGTTCTCCGACATGATGAATGTTGTCGGGCTTCGGTGGTTTCTCATTGATAAAATGGACTTGACTAGGTTAAGTTCTCTTCTTGCCAACCTAGACGAATGCCAAGTACTGAATTACCTGATCTGGGTGCCTAGAACCTACCTAACCTAGGTAGTAGTAGTACAGATAGGTTGGTAGGGAGCTGTAAACCGAGAGCTCATAATAGATAGCCGAAGATCTTATCAGTGGCGCGCCCCTTGCATGAGAGCTTGTAAAATACATCCATTAGGTAGCCTACAGCATACGTCCACATTGATATTGAATCCGCATACAGATGTACACATCGGTACAATATTACCTGGGAAGTTTAGAACCCACTACATGTAGCTTTACAATATACATACCCGCGGGGCGAATCTCGATTGGTCTGAAATTTCAAACCTCTACTCTTGGTGTGCATTAAGCAAGTCCTTGGCCCTATGTTTACACGGCTAACTGCGCAGAGGCTACTCCTGAAATATTAGGTATCAGCCAGAACGCCGCTTCAAAGGTATATCTAGTGTATGTTGAATTATCATTTGTATAGAAATGAGCAAAAGTGAATAACATCACAGCAGAGCAGGATTATAGGAGCGTACATGTTTGTCTGTACTAGCTCTAGTGTTTCTATCTCTGCTTCAAGGATACCAGCTATGTACTGGTAGATGTGCCGCTGGATGAACAATGATAACGTACCTAGGTACCTAACCTAGACCTAAATTTGTTGCTACCGAGCTGGGTGGCCGGGACATTCATGTGATACTGAATCTGCATCTCAAGCAAGATTAGCATCACCTGTCGGCCGCATCGCCAGTTGAGGTTTTTCTCATCTTGATGATCTTGTCTTTTAGAAGCTTCTCTCTCAGCTCGTTTGCCCGTTGCTCTGGAGTTTTAGTCTGACAACAAGGGGGGTCAGCTCCTCATGCGAGGAAAGCCAAATACGGAATCCCTATTGAGAAGAACGAACCTCCTTGGCCGCTGAAGCCGTATCGTGTTTTAGTGATCGGGGTCTGCCTTCATCTTCCGAAACATCAGCTGATCTGTTGTAAGGTGATCGGGGAGAAGCAGAGGAAGATCTCCGCCTCTTAGAGGGGTTAGGCCCCTTGGGGGATACGCTGTCCCTGGCTCTGGATCTGGCTCTGCGTCTACTTGAGCTTCTCTTCTGGTCTCGCTTGTTATCATCTGGTGATTGTGACCGACTCAGGCTCTGGGTAAATGATCGCCTCAAGCGCCCACGGCGGTTGGGAGACGGGCTGCGGCTGATTAATTCCCGTACGGGCCGCTTTCTGGGACTCCGGGATCGTAACTGAGAAGATGATGACGATCGAGAGCGACTTAACCGGCGACTGTCTCTGCGTGTTGGGGACCTTGAGCGACTTGGTGAGTCGGAGTATCTGCGTCTTTTCGGGGCAGGAGAACGTGATCTACTACCTCCTTCCGAACCGGAATGATTGCTAGGCGAGTATGTATTACGTCTGCCGCGACTGCGACTGCGGCTGCGGCCTCGGTGGTTTCTGTTTCGTCCGGGTGACCTTCCTCGCTTCCTGTACCGAGGTGGGGTCCGGTGTCGGGGTGGAGTTGGAGATCTTAGACTGCCTCGCCTATGACGATAACTGGTGCTGCTGGGTGAGCGTGACCTTGATATACTGCGCGAGTCTGTAGAAACCGAACGAGTTGGTGAACGCCCGCGACGGAACCCTTGCCGGTCGCCACGGCGTCCGTCGGGCACATAGCGATCACGATTGGACTGGTAAGAATTTCGTTCTCGTCCTGGCGGGGGGCTTCCACGACCTGCACGTCCGTAGCCTCTACTGCGGTCTTCAAAAGCTCTCTCACCACCACGTCTGCCGCGCCAATTGTCCCCCCGGCCTCCACGAAAGCCACGATCTCGTCGCTCTCGATCTCGGGTTTCGGCTAACTCACGATCTCGGCGCTCTTGTGCCTCTCGACGAGCGCGGTTCTCTTCGGCAGCTTTATCCGCATCAATCTGGATGGTGTTAGCGGTTAGCGTAGGTAGTGGCTGGTTCAACATGCACGAGGTACCTTTTCTTGAATAAGCTCTAGTTTTTTAGCTTCTAAAAGTTCCTTCGGTACGCCCTGGGGACTTGACTGAGCGCTGAGACAGAGCTTCCAGAGCTCCTTGCAGAAGGGTGCGGTGTCTTTATCAAGAAAGCCTGTGAGTTGGATCTGCATGGATTTAATGTCGGGCTACATGCCAAAAGTCAACCCTCATGTGTCACCGTTGTAGGGAAGTAGGCGGACTGATTAACATACGTAACGAGGTCCGTCAATAAGATTGAAACATAGTTCTATAACGACATCGTCTTCGGAGCCTAGAATTTCGGATATCCTGCTTGCAATCCATCTGGAACAGACTTGGTTAGTTGTGGGGTGCAGCGCGACGCCAAGTTGTGGAAAACCATTGACCTACTTTTTCATGACTTGCAAATTGACCTTCTGCATGTCGACTTTCTGATTGAATTCGGGTGGGAATTTGGTAGCTCTCAAGAGCTTCGCATCCACGGTAGCCGCCATCGGAGCCACTAGGTGTTGTTGTGGTGCGCCGATCGAAGAAGTTGGTTGGATGAACAAAAACACAAATGCGTAGGCAAGAAGTAGATGGAGAGGGAAGGTGTGACGTCCGAGGATCTCGTTTCCTAGGTCGGTACGGGTGTTGGGCTGGGTTTTCCAGGCGCGTCTCAACTGGCGGCTGTTCCTTAGTCCATTATCAGCTGGCAGAAAGGTACAGTTTAAGAGGTAGCTTAAGTTCTAGCAGCAAGGGCCAATAGAAAGTATAAAATTTCAGGCTAAACTGCACCATAATGTGTGTATGCTGTACAATGCGTACCTTAGGTAGGTATGCTGTACACACCAGAAACATTACAGCAACTTTACCATTTGGGCTGCACTCCGTTGCTTTTCAAGTTACTTACAGATGTATTAAAGTGCTCTCCTAATTCTCGATATTGCCTACCTGACAGACTTCTTTATTAGTCGCTTTGCTCCTATGACGCACATATATACTCGGATATCATTTTATGAGAAAGTATCCAAGACACGCAGCCGATAGTATTTGCAAGTTACTTTGTGTGTGTACACGGAATTACCTAACTACAATACTGCCATGTCTATTTGCTTTGCTGTTGCAATATGCACCTATACGTTGAAGGATTAACTGAGTGCCTATGAACTCTATTTCGTTTTTAGAAAATAAGCCAGCCATTCCTCTGCAGTCACCACCGACGCTTGCTTCGCAAGCACCTTGTCAATCAAGATCCTGTGAACATCAGGATCGAGGTCCGCGCACAAATCAGCAAGGACCGTGATCTCATAGTCCATATCGGCAGCCTGGCGGACAGTCGACAGGACGGCGCCGCTGGTGGCCAAGCCCGCGATCGCGATCTTCTCGATGCCCGACGAACGCAACACGAGGTCGAGGTCCGTGCCGTGGAAGGCCGACACCCGCCGCTTCTTGACGTGGATGTCGTCGGCCGCCGCTGCGGTAATCGTCGGGTGCAGCTGAGCGGCGGGATCCGTGTCCTTGTAGGCTCCGGCGGCCCTTATATGCGCCGCCATCTGGTTCCGCGGCGAGGCGTCCGCGTAGTCCGGCCGGAAACTAGTTGTTACTTGCACGACCGGGATCCCAGCCTTGCGAGCTCCTGCTAGCGTACAGGAGACAGCGGCGAGGTATTGGTCGAGGTCCGTAGCAGTGTCTCTCAACATTTCGATAGTCCCTGTTTGCATATCAAGAACAACGAGTGCCGTTTTGGACATGGTGAGTCTTGAATAGAGTTTGGAGTGTACAGGGTCGTTCAACAGTAAGAAATAAGTCGGTACCTGGGTAGACTTGAGGGGCTATAGTCGCATTCCTGAATGTGTAACTGTATGCACCTGCCTCTAACCTAGAATCCTCATGCACGGAGAAGTCTTGGCTGCATGGCATGGCCCAATATGATTGGCTGAATGTTGGCCAAATGCATCATCACCAGGGAGCATTATGCGCTCCAGTCCAGTTGTTATTCTCTTATTCCCCCTTTCTCGCCCCTGTTAAGAGTTTTCACGGCAAACTGTTACGGGTCAAGTATAAAACATTGGGCGCATGAGACGTATTGGAGGGTATTGATAGCTCTAACCCCCACGAGGCCAAATAAAGTGATCACCAGATACAATGTGTGAGTGCCCATCGCGAGTACAGCCAGCCCGGGGTTGGGAAAATCAGGAAGATGCCGTCACTAGGATTGCTCTTGGGATCAGGTTGAATGATTGACCTGCCATCACCCACGGCAATTGTCGCATCATATCTACTATGATCTCATAGCAAGCCTGTTGATAGCTAAAGCACCTTGTGTCAGCAGGTATTAACCATTCATTATCGTTAATATCAATTAAAAAAATCAAATAAGAAGCAAAGTTAGCTATTGCAAGCCAAACCAGCAAAAGGGTTACTCCTTAAACTCCAACCATCATTTTTGTGAAGCTGTTACCTGTCGAAGCAAAAACGCCGTGTTAATCCGCTCAAAATCCTGACATGTCCATCATGAATGTGCCCTCCGTAACGCCATTGGTCGTGTAGATCGTAGTAGTGCGAGAAATCCTGGAGGTCCATCTAGGTTCTTCCAGGGTAGTGTATTCTAGGTGGCTCGCTTCGATCTCGCTGATGAGACAAGTTTGATTTCAAGTGGTCTGTCGCAGAGGGTTGTCTTTGGTGTTGTTTCTGCTGCTGTTTAGCAGCTAGAGTGTTTATCTTTTCCCGTGCCTTCATCAAACTACTGCTGTCCTGTTCCTTCAATTTCGCACGGATCTCGTACAAGGAGAGCAGGGTAGATGCCCTAGCGACATCCGAGTCGGAAGCCTAAGCAAAGTATCAGTGTACCAGCATCGAAAATATCATCGAGGTAACAGACATTATCGCCACGCGGGGTGCCGGGCGTGGACGAGGGTGTGCCAGAATTTGTTCTTGAAAGCGGCGGTGAGAAGATGCGACGACCGTACTTGTCGGTCATGCGACCGAGGGCGGGAGATGAAGGAACGCGCCCTTCGGTGGCGCTCCGCCGATGATGCGGCTGGCGATTTGTTTGTTCTTGGGAATCAAGTGTCTTGCTGGCGGAGACGAGGTCTTTCGCAGCAGACTGGTCTTGCTGTAGCGATGAAGCAAGTTCGCTGTCAGCTCAATTTGCACGAGCCACGAAGCCGTTGTGGTGGTGAGTCTCGGAGGACAAGGAAGGATGACTTACAGCGGCTTGGAGATCATTCAGATCGGCTAACATCTGGGCCAGCTGAAGAGCTTCCATACTTACAAACACAGTGGAAATGTTATTAGAGTTGTGCCTTGCTAGTCCGATGCAGTGACAGTAGGGATTCCAATATTTGGAGAGTTTGTCATGCCAAACTGTGGGGAGGTTAAGTTGGAGGTCAAGTTGGTGTCATTAAATCAAGTTGTTAGCGTTAAGGTGCAGTGGAGGTCTGATAGGGAAGGCGAGATAAAATGAACAGTTGTTGGTTAACTAAAGGAGTACCTAGGTATCAATTAAGGTTACTGAACAATGTTGCAGTGCTATAATAAAAGAGAGGTAGTAAGCGTTTTCGCAATGTTGAAGTGGGCGGGTGGGTGTAGTGTTGCAACTATTATGAGAGAGTTTACCCACACCCACGTTATCACTCATAATATTTCGTGGGGAAGCTACGTGCCAGTGAAGGGCCCCGCACACAACTATTGTAGAAGCCTAACTACATTAGCGTGTGAGGGGGGTATTTGGTGACGGTCACCAGGACGATTTCAAAATTCCGGGACGATCCCCAAACGAAGGACGTCACTTGAAGCTCTTTATTTGCATAGCCTTTTTGCATAAGGATGATTTTTGGCCTTTGGGATCATGTTGAAATGGAGACCATTTTGTATACCAAAAATAACTAGAAAAATAAATATTCAACTATCCGATTTTATTGTACTGTTTATATACTGTACTACATACTGTACTACTATAAGGTATCTACATACTACCTATATTACAAGGCTACCTTTTTACTGGCAACGTTACGGTTCGAACTGCAGGTCTCTAGGCTGTATGTATTGTATTAACTAACTACACTATCTAGGCATGGAATCTATAGTAATTGCGAAAGTGCTGGTCTAATTGGGCATTATATGGCCTTGTGAGGGTGCGAGGGCAGGTGCGAGGGCCAGTGTAAGTGCGAGTGTAAGTGCGAGTGCAAGAGGCATGTATAGAGGCAAGAACACGCTGTATGGCCTGTACGGCTTGTACGGCTTGTATGGCTTGTATGGCCTTGTATGGCCTTGTATGGCCTTGTATGGCTTGTATGGATTGTATGGCCTTGTATGGCTTGTATGGCTTGTATGGATTGTATGGCTTGTATGGATTGTATGGCCTTGTATGGCCTTGTATGGGCTGTATAGGCTGTATAGGCTGTATAGGATCACTTTGGCTGTACAAGATCATGTTGGCTGTTAGGGATCATGTAGAGGACTATTTCGAATTAGAGAGCATAATTTAGCAGGACTATTTTAGTACTTGGCACGGTCTTATTGCTTTAAAAGGGTTGCAACATACAAAAATTATATGCATACTAATATAATTATACTAAAGAGGACAATGTGCAGTAGAAAATAGTTACTGTGACTGTCCTAAATTTCTGAGACCGTTTTGCCCTAAAAAAATAATCCCGGAATTTGGAAATCGTCCCGGTGACCGTCACCAAACACCCCCCTCCCCCTGCTATGTAG
>Ga0247782_1000574_pt1 | contig 16050 bp, 13 predicted proteins | sample UWRJL019104C5_FD_179928 | JGI IMG/M metagenome (GOLD analysis project Ga0247782, IMG submission 179928) | Plant litter microbial communities from Arlington Agricultural Research Station in Wisconsin, United States - UWRJ-L019-104C-5 | ecosystem: Environmental > Terrestrial > Plant litter >...
GTTTTGATGCCCCCCCCCCCCCAAAAGTGTTCATTAGGTGGTTAACTCCTTACGGTCGATGTACTCCGACTTGTAGCGGCTGATCTCGCTGTAGGCGAGTTCACCGTTGGAGGCCTTGGCGGCGCAGTCACGACCGGGCAAGTCGTAGATGACGAGACCGAGGATGTTCTCGCAAGGGAGATCGGCAATGGCATCGTCGAACTTGGCAATGTTCGCAATGGTGTCGCTGAACTCGATGTCAGTGTCCCTATCTTACTCGATAACTAAATTGATGCCCAAAAAACATACAGCCAGAGGAAGCTACCAACATCGGCGACCTTGGCAGCGGCCGTCTTCAAGGACGAGTCCGACAGGTTCTCGACAGCCTTTCCGACTTCGGCACGGTAGAAGCTGTTGGGGTGCAGCTTGTACTTGGACCAGACGTTGGTGCTCGCGTCAAGCTTGACGGCCGACGTGCAGGCCGCAGCCGACTTGCGAGTAGCCTTCTCCGAAGGTGCAGCAATGGCACCAGCGGTGAAGAGAGCCAATACGGTTTCCGCCTTCATTTTGAATTGCGTTTTCGAGAGTGATCTGTCGAAGTAGATGTGAGCGTGGTGAGAAGGAAGACCTAGACTCAGCTAAGGGGGTAGCCTGTCGCTTCTTATATCGATATACCGAGAAGGGTATCTGTACCTGGGTGGCTTGTGGCCATAACCGCTTCGACGTAGCAATCAGGAACTAGGCCCGTGAACGGTGATCACGATACATGCTCGGCAGTTAGGCTCCGAAAAGGTACTACCGCAAGTGATTCCGCCACAAAAGGATGCAAGGCGGCAAATCTGCCAAGCTCACCATATTCACGGCCTGTCTAGACTCCATGATGGATGCTTTTCCATATGAGGATCATAGTTCCTATTGGCATGACCATCGGTTCGGACCTATGCAACACGTGTGGAGATAGATCGCCTGAGCATATTAATCAATCCTGGAATTTCGACTATGCGATGTAGCTGAACCCTAGGGCTTGGCTTTGCCAAAACCATTTACGCATCCTATTTCACCATACTAGACCTTGGATATCAGCCCTATTTGGGCGTTTACTCAAGTCCCGATCCCGTCACACACGGGGAAATTGTGGCGATTGTGACCATCTCCTGTACAACAGAGAGGAAGCCTCTGGGCACAGCATATGTAGAATATCACTAAAGAAGACATGGGAGTGACGAGAATGATGGGAAATCTCCAAAAGAGGTCGATAACGTGAGTAATGCCAAGTTTTCCCCGGGTTATGGGCAGTGCTATACAATATATTGCTTCGGTCCAGGAACGTACTCCGGAGGGAACGTAGTGATGGTATTGCCAAGGGAAATTGGACGAATGGTATTCTGGATAGGGAGAAAAGTGGCATTGTTTGCCTAATTTTCCGTCACTTGAAACAGAGGCAAGTCGTCCATTCAGAACTCCAAATCCATCGCGGACCATTTAGCCGTGGGTGCGCGGTTGTATATAGAAATGATCGGCACCGGTTAAAACCTGAGCTTCGGAGCAAAGCTGGCCTTGGACTCTGAACCTTCTGAACACGGATGCTCAAGGCTGCACGTGTCTAGAAGGCGCGGTATAGTCTTGCTGTGGTTGAGCTCGTCTTACACAGCCTTGTTGATCGTCCGGGACGGCGAGCCGAATACTCATTTTCGGAGTGGCATCCAAGCCTGAGGTGGCCACTCCATTCACATTGTTATCCGATTGTTTCTCCGCGCGCCTTTGCGAGGAGATCTACCCTATACAAGCCCCAGCACGGATACTTTCAAGCTACCGTGTCTGTAGTTCTATATGATGGCTAGAGGTCAGCTCTTGCCCGGCTGTGCCACCCGGTTTGCTTATAGTCACTTGTCGCTGCTCAATGGATGCTCTCTCGTCTAATGGACCCCCACACGACGAGCTGCTGTCTTGTTAGGCATTAATTCCTTGGGAGGGTTGCACTTCGTTGCCAAAGGCAATCATTGGTCCTCGAGAGCAGAGAGCCGCCGCTTATGCGCGATAAATTTAGAGAGCTCATCAGTTGCGTACGTCCAGTGGGACCTATCGGCGAGAAAAACATTGTCGGGACTTGTATTGCCTTTTTCCTAATAATAGCTCTAAAGCCACAGTGGCTATTCACGTTGCCACATGATATAATCCTTTTGTCTATTTTTCTAGAGCACAGTCCTCTAATACATCGCGTGCAACCCTGCGCTCAGTCTAAAGACGACTGTGGCTCCATATCCGTGGGGATAATTGGTTAACTTACATGAAGGGAGGGAGTCTGAAGGGGTAGCCTCCGTTCTTGCCTCGGAAGACGGAGAGCAAGAAGCTGTACATGAGGACCAGCACAATACCCCACGCAATGACCATAACTTGCTGTATGTGTGAATCGCGGGTCCTCGGAGCCTTCAGGGCGAGCGATATTGTGGCAAATGAAAGGACGCCGTCTACGGAGAGTCAGTGCTAGGCCTCAACGGGACAAACTAGGTTTATACTTACAAATGAAAGCGACGATCTGCGTCTCGAGCCCATATTGGTTTTGAAAACCGCCCGCAAAGTAGCTGATCCCACCACGGCCGTCTCCGGCAACATACGGAACCTTACGGATTTGGTTGAACATATGGCCACTTGTGAACAGCAGAATGCCCACTAAGCTCAAGCCAGCCCATATGGTACGGCTCTGGAAGAAGGGTAGGAGATAGGGAGAGAGCTTGTAGACAACGCCTCCCAAGCCAAGAAGCGTGACGGTCGTCACGACCCAACGAACATAGTTGATGGGTCGGTATACCGGAGGATGAGGTCTATTGGACAGATGGCGAGCTAGCCAGTCGCGGACCAGTTCGGCTGTGGGTGCGCTAAGGTTGCTTTAGCACTATAAAGACAATTGTATTTGGTAGAGAATAAATATATACCTGCTTGTGAAGTCATATCGAAGGGGTTCGGGATTGGCAACGGCATGGGGCCCAGTGGTAGGCTGGAAGAGCACAAGAACAGGCGCTGTTTGCAAGCCGAGCTACCGGGAAGTTTTGCATGGTTAGCCAACTGGTGCAGGTACGGCGCCTTTTCAAGGAATACTAACAGACATGAAGGTCTCTCTTCCCTCACTGAAATCGAGTGTTGTGAGAATCAGGCGCGAATCGCCCTTCTTGTCACCTTTAGCCCAACTCTTACCCAGAATCTCCCATTCTGGCTGGAATGCGGCGCAAAGTTGACAGCCATACTTGGCGTCTAAAGCAGTCAATAGAACGGCGACCGAATAGTCCCGAGGGGCAGATGTGAGCTTTTTATAGGTGGCATCGGAAAGCTTCAAAGGAGATGAAGATAATGATTGAGTATGAAAGGTCTGGAATCGATCAGCCGACGAGGACGATTTGGCGGCGAAGGCCCCGAAAGGGAGGGCGGTGATAGAGAGGAGGACCGGTAGCCAGCGCATGTTGACGTCGTAATGGGACAGACTAAACGGCAGAGGGCGCAAAGGAAACTCAGAAACACGAGAGAGAGAGGTCACAGCCTTTGTATGCACATCGAGTGACTTAGTGACCGTAAAATTTCATTCACCAAAGGTGTCGATGTTCAATCAATGTACTTGTGAGAAATCACCAATCATGGCGGTTGCGCTTGGTGTTGCAGGACAAAAGGTGGCCTCAAACCTCAATTGGAGGTCGGGTTGATTGGCCCTCAGCTTGGAGTTACAGTGTCCTTTAGGTACCTCGAGATGGTACCTTTTAGGTACTTGTGTTGTATTGCTGAAAGTGGCTCCTCTATTGTATCTATGAGGTACCCCGCCTAGTCTATTGCGGGGGGCAGACCGCTATAGCTTTCAGCAAGGTGCCTAGGTACAGCATACACAAAGCTTATGTGGCTTGGCATTCACGTCAGGGACAGCTTTCAAAGCTCGAGCCTTATTTTACGAGCCACATGCCGATTACATAATAGCATTCTAAGCTCCATCCACCGGTCGCCCCTACACTAAGCTGAAATTGGTAGTTTGTTGATCGACCTAATCTCAGCCCCCACAAACACGCTTTCCGTCATCCTCCATTCCTGCATTTGATTCGGCCTTGATACTCATGGGTAATACTACGACAACTATTGCAAAGGATTAAACACTTTCCGCAAAACAGCTTATTGAGGGAACTGTTTAAGCCTTCTTTAGATTGAGTAACGCGATCCGATATCTCTTATCACTTCACTTCCTGTGACGCGTCTGTCTAGTCCCTCCGAATGCGTAGGACTACAAAGATCGCTATGGCCCGCGAGCAACGGGACAACATGGACGGCAAGGAGGTATGCCTACGAAATGGCCCTGAAATGATTGCTTAGTTGTAGTTCAGACTGACTTTTATTCGTCTTAGCGGACTCAATTGCTCCACGATCTAGAACTCCGACATCAAACGAACGAAGCCAAATCTACTATTCTTGTGAAAGATGAAGACGTGCGCCGTCTGCGACTGCGGATATTGCTACTTCGAGACGAAAACACCGTACTACGGGACCAGATCGACCAGAATAATAGCTTAAATGCAAAGCTTACGTCTCAATGTAACGATCTCACCGCTCAGATAGAAGCGAAGATGGCTCTAGTACGGTCCCAAGAGGAGCGCCTCCGTAAACAAGAGCGGGAGTATACGAGTCTCAAAGTGCGTACCGAAAGCTGGATGCCGTTTTAGCATTGTGCAACTCGTACAGAACTGACTTGGATCTATAGGCTGAGCTTCAATCCATGAACAATATCAGCGAAAATTCCGCCAATTTGCTGTCAGAGAAGCTAGCATTGAGCCGTGAACTAGCTAACCTGAAGCCCGAAATTGAGCACCTGCGATCCCAGGTTAACCATCAGCAAGAAGTGCTTGCTGAAAAGCTGGCTCTAGAACGGCAGGTTAATACCTTGGAGGTTGAGCTGGCAAACGAGAAGAAGGCGAGGAAGCGGACCGTGGAGAGCCGCCAAAGTAATGATCGTGTCGAAGACGAACTCCGAAAGAAGCTTCGAGAGACGGAGAAGAAGTTGACTGCCGAAACAGCCGAGCGTGAAAGATTGGAAGACCAACTCGAACAGCGGATAAGATCCCATGCAATGGCTATAGAAGAGCAAAATAGCACCCGTGAGGCCGAGGCAGACCTCCGGAAAAAGTTACATGAAGCCCAACGCCAACTTAGGGAAGAGATACAAGTGAAGGAAAATCTTGATGAAGAATTACAAACAGCGCTCCGGGCGTCGAAGAAATTCCAACCCAGCAAAACCGCCCATTCAGCTGAAACAGAGCTCCGCGCCCAGTTAGAAGAATCGCAGATGAACTTAGCTCAACTTCAGGAGAAGTATTCCGGGCTCAACCAAGCACATCAGGCGGCCATCGCCCAGCTCGAAGGGCAAAATGAGCAATTTGAGAAGAAGCTTGAGAAGATGAAAACTAAGTATCGAGAGGTTCAGGAGGAGCTTAAGAAGAGCCAAACAGAACTCCGCAAGGCTCAGCAGCAACAAGGACAAGCTCGATCGCACGTTTCCGACGAAACCAAGTTAGCCACGAAAACTCAAGCTTTCCGGAAGAAACGAGGCATGGAAACATCGACGGGCGACTTCACCAATATTGAGATTCAGACACCCAGTGCAGATGCGGCGATGAAGTCACGAAGAGCAATAAAGAAGCCCGTTATTGAACCCAGCCTTGTTGGTGGAAAATCTGCTTTCTCTATTACTCCGCTACTAATTCGTGGTAAGAACACGAGTATGAGCGAGGAGGGATCAAAGGTGGATGATGAAGTTTTGGAAGATTCTATCCTTGGTGCACGAACAGAATCGCGGCCATCAGAGTCAGTCTTGTCCCAAAGCGAACCATCAACAGGTCATGACGACGAAACCGAATCTACCGCTGTCACGCGTCCAGAAATGAAGCAGCCAGCAGTGGTGCCTAAGGCTCGCGGTAGACCTAAGAAGGCCCTTGCAGATGCACCTTCAGCGAAGCAGAATGCTTTAACTCAAAAGGCGCCCAAGAAGATTCTCAAGACCAAGAGCAGTTTGCAGAAGGTTTCTCAAGCTACTGTGACTGACGGCCCGGAGAATAAGGCCGAAGAAAGGGACAAAGAGCTCGTGGAGAAGACAATGACCGTTAAGTTCGACTTAGCCGATCAGCAGGAGGAGAGCAACGCTTCAGGCCTCAATGGGGAGCAGCCAAAGAAGAAGAAACGCAAAGTGCTTGGTTCTACCAAGACATTATTCGACGACGACGATGAAGAAGCGCCGGCAGCCAAAAAGCCGGCCAAAGTGCAGCTTGGAGTTAAAAGAACCAAAGCACCGCTAGGCGGCCAGAGAAACGCGTTTGTAGGGACTGCATCATTCTCCCCGCTTAAACGAGACCGACGGGGTGTTGGGGCTAGCTTTCTTGCGTGAGACGGTTGTTATTTACTGCGGTCATGATCATAGGATGGATGCGGGCATCGGAAGGCTTTAATAATGCATTCGTAAGGCGTTAGTTATTCTGTTTCATCTAGTTGGGTTATAGTATCTGGCAGGGATCACGAATGTGGGAGTAGGATCAGGAGTTTGATTCGGGCTTCGGTTTGCATTATGATTAAAATTATGGGTATGAATACAGTCTATTGACAGTGCCAAATATCCCAGCCTTGCCTACAAAGCGCTACTACGCTGATATGTAAGACACTGTTATGGAGTATAATCTCTGTCCTGCCGCTTCGTAAGCTATGGCGCTTTTATCCTACTTGACTCTGTGGCTGGTCCACCATTTACAGATGTTCGTCCAAGTATGATGTAGCGAATAAAGGCGGGAGATGCGATGCTTAAGCTGTTTTTGGTTTCCTCGCAGCACCCCGTACCCCTGACTCGATCATAACGAGGCGGTCCTCCCTCCAGTTCCACACAAGAGCAAGCGTAGCGCCGGGGCCTATCACAACTGCCAAAACCACGATATAAACAGCCCACTTGAGGAGCTGGGCGGCGCTAGAGTTACCGCCCAGAAGCAGACGATGCACATCATACACGGTGATCCAGCACCACAATAGCGTCGGCGCGAAGCAGCCCCACCAGTCTACCTGGAAGATGTAGTGCAGACCCGCGGCCGAGCTCCGCGTCCATAGGTCCCGGTTCGGCAGGAACACGTACGAGAGGCTGAGTTTCGGATTCTTCGAAGTCAGACATGTGTGCATTGTCCATACGTGGCTGAGCGCGCATACGAGAGCCACGAACGAGTAGATGCGTTTTAGGTGCTTGACATCGTCGGGGTTGTTGTTCGTCTTCTTCGTCGTGTTGGTGGATGGATGAATAAGCGACGAGATGAACAGTAGGATATTCACGAAGACCGGCGCAGGCTGCCAGATGAACGTGAGAAGCTGTGCCGTTTCGGCGCTGAGTCCCGGTGTGTACATGGCTAGTGTCGGGATCAAGAAACCGACTACATAGCTAAAGAGCATTCCCCGTGCGTATGGTAGGGGCACGGCCCGGCCAGACGTGTAGTACGTGTCGGACGTGGATGTTAGCACGTATGTTAGGTAGTAGAGTGGAACGATGACTGCGCCACCGATGGTTTGGTAGGAGAGCGCGAATAGCGCCGTGCTGTACTCATGGTCAGTATGTATGAGAATGAAAAAGTAATCATGTATTGTCTGATTGTCAGTTTCCATTCCCATATTCCTTCTCTTACAACCCCTTAGCATAGTATCCATACCCGGGCCTTACTCATTCTAACTTGTTATTTCCTACACTGCTGTCCCCCTAAAAATTAGGGACAGGAAAAGGATTCAAGCACTCACAAGCTGATGAGTCTCCAAGAGTGCCGCACTCGGCAAGCCTCAACATTCCAGATCGCGACGACAGCAAAGAACTGCACCAAGAAGTGCATCTGTTGCACGCGGACGCCCTCGTCCCAACTGAGGGGGCCCGCGACGAAAGCCGCGACCAGCCAGTAGATGGAGTCGATGGCGGCGATGCCGGTGTAGCGCGTCCGTATGGGCGTGCCGTTCGCGTACGTCTTAGACTCGACCTGCTCGAGGAAGCCCACGGGGATGTCCTTGAGCGCCGTCTCAACCCGCATGAGCCAGAGGAAAGCGGCCGATAGGGCGACGAAAACCAGCCCAAAGACCGCTGTCGCTGTGTAAGGGCGCGAGTTCTTGGTCGATGCCCCGGCATCTTTCTTGGGTTTATCTGTCCTGGCCATATTTGTAGGTATGTAGATATTTTACTCTTTCTACTTTATTGTCTGCCAATCTTCAATATTGGGTTTAATTCCGCCTTGTCCGAAAGCCCGAGGAACCGAGTTAGTGATTACGTAGAAACGAGATCAACAAGCTAGACGTCTCGCAGGTCCAGGTTGGAGGCTAGAAGAGGCAAACACGAGACCGAGTTGACCTCATTCTACTGAATGCCATACAGTAGATACCCCAGTAAGTGCATGGCCTATGTACAGCATATTTCGGACGTAGAGCATATACCAAGCTGCCCGAATTAAATTTGTATGTAAAATACCCCTGCAATTGCATGTGCTCAACTGAAAATATGCGCGTCCTAGGGTATGCATAGGGTGCAAAATGACCAAAAGTAAGGATCTTCAAGGGCCAAAACCGCCCTCTGTCAGCCTTCAAGATAGTCTATGTAGCCTTATAACATTAATAATGCTTGTTAAGAGCAACACTGCTTTTGGAAGCTTAAAGTTACATAGTTTACGGTACCTAAAACAGTATATTATAAGGTCAATTCAACCTATAGCAAAGTTATCTCAGACCTCAGACCAGTTTAGGTGGGCAAAATTGTATGGCTTTAATGCTTATGGGTATGTAATTAGCCATGATAACTTGTGTAGGTTCCACCTACTGGTCTGAGTACTCGATGTGGCCTTTCCTAGGCAAGGCGGTACGCAAGTACTCCAAACCAACGCTCCTGTAGCCACAATCAGCCCAAAAGAAGTGCAAAAAATAATCGGCCAACGGTCGGGGCTAGATATTCTATATGCCTAGGTCCGAACGTTGGCTGATTATTTTTTGCATTTCTTTTGGGCATATTGCTGCCAAAAAGCAAAGTAGCTAACCTGTGTACCGCTTAGGCACTTTGTAGCTCAAAGGCTACAAAACAACCAGACCTAAGATTACATATATAAAATTAAGTATATACATACCTAGACCAATTTCCTAGCCCCGAGCGTTGTTTTTATATTTTTATCTATTTTTGTTTTCTTGTTATTGCAAAGTGACAGCAAGGTATTCTTTTTTTTTGTATGGGCCGTGTACCGCTAAGGGCTGATTTTGTGCATCGAGTACTCAGACCTCTACCATGGGTGTTCTACCCATTTGGCGCGGTTAAATGCATACACCGCCACACCCGCCACATTCTGCACCGCCACCCATGGTCAGAGGTCTGAGCACTGAGATAATAGCAAAGCAAAGTAGATCATATTATAATATGCGTTATGTTGTTGTGCCCGCAGTTTAAGAATAGGGGTACTTTAAATTTATACTAGATTTGGTGTAAATTTGAGGTACATTTTCTCTTTAGACCTAGCGTCATTGACCCCCTGCCATAGCATAAATTCCTTGAACTGCATGTCAAATCGCTGCCCGAATCGCATGCTCTAACTAGGGTATCTACTGTAGTAGAGACTTTAAGTAAAGTTGTAAGAAGTTCTAAAGTGTCTATCGTCTTCGGAAGGATCTTTTAGCGTACACCCTGAGCCTCATAACATTCCAGGATTAGAAATTACTTTCTCCAGCCAAGTCCTGTTAGAGCGTCAGATCGGGTGTACCGTGTTAGATTCAACCGCTACGGTCATCAACGCCGTTACACGGCGGCGAGTCTTTCACAAGCTGCAGGTGATTCGGATGGTCCAATTCAACCTCTGAGCTGTTGTTGCGGCGTCCTTTACCATTGTAAATGTGAAATTGACCTTTTCGTAGCTCGTCATAACATGCCAAAATGCCAGAACTGAAAACATTCTAAAATAATCAATAGTATCAAGCATAATTTTGGTAATTCCAACTCTCAAAGGACCATTCCACAGATTTATATGGTGCCCAGCTTTCATTATTGTCTGGCTGAACTAGATGGACCGTGAGATCATGGAATTTTATTAATATGACGGGAAAGGTCACTATACCCGATAAACCGATCTTACCTGGTGCTTATATACGGATAATTACATTTTCACTACAACAATTGCACGGTTCACAGTTTAGTCCTTGGGCAATTTCAGTTTTGCGGGCAATCAATTTCCACGTCTTGTTTCTGTACTTTTTGGGATGTAGACAGGCTCATTTTCGCCTACTCTTAATTATTCTTTGGCTATGCGGGTGTTGCTGAAGAATTCAGCGCCTCGCTATGTAGGATGTATGAGGACTGTTGCAATTGCAGCCTCTCGACCAACAACACCCTTCTTCGCTCAAGAGAGCGTGACCCTTACTCGTGCATCGGTTGCATGCAATAGCCTACGATGGTCCTCATCGAACTCGAGATGGAAGCAACGCCAGGGTAAGGATTCCTTTGCTCGAGAGGCGAAAGTCCAGGGCCTCAAGAGTCGCGCCGCATTCAAGTTACTAGAAGTGAGTTGAACATGCAAATGCAGAAAATGCAGGGTGCATGCATGCTCACGTGCTATTGGTCACCAGATGGACGCCAAATATAAACTCTTCAAAAGGGGTCAAACCGTCATAGACCTCGTAAGTCACGAGACGCGAGCACACTCACAGCAAAATGCTAAACAGATCGAACCCAGGGTTATGCACCTGGAAGTTGGTCTCAGGTAAGATTGACCTGACGCGCCGAGCATATTATGTCGTGTGTTTACGTAGTTGATTGCCCTACAAGGTCGCCGTGGAGCGTACGAAGCCGAATGGGCGCGTGATCGGGATCGATCTTATCCCGGCACAACCGCCCAAAGGCGTGTCTACCATTCAGGGAAATTTCCTGTCGCCGGTAGTGCAGAACATGGTCAAGGAATACATTGTCGAGTTCGCGCAGCGAAAGAAGACGCCAGATCAAGAGGCCAAGGCAGCGGAACACGACGAGGATGCCATCATCGAAAAGCCGAGCTATATCGACACGGAGCGCGCAGAATCAGTCGAGAATGACCATGAGACTACCCCGGAGGACAATAAGCTCGTTGATGTATGAATAAAACTAAAGGTTCAGTAGTTCCTTCGGATCTATACCCCCGCTAACCAACCTCGCAGATGGTTCTTAGTGACATGTCAGCTCCCTGGATACAAACGTCCGGCTTTTCCAGCAACACTTTGAGTAACCCTTATCACAGGATGATGAACACGAGCGGCATGAGTTTCCGGGATCATGCGGGTAGTATGGTAAGGGCTACACACGGCGTCGTCACAGAAACCTTGCCTTCCCGAACGTATTTGACCGGCGTACTGATTTTATCTAATTTATAGGATCTCTGTTTAGCTGCTTTGCAGTTCGCGAGCGACACACTTCGGACAGGCGGCCATTTTGTCTGCAAGTTCTACCAAGGAGCTGAAGACAAAGATTTAGAATTGAAGCTCAAGAAGATGTTTGGAAAGGTCCATCGTGAGAAACCAGAATCATCACGGAGTGTAAGCGTGTCCATTATCCCTGCATGTCTATTGACTACCTAGTATTTTCATATTGCTGAACAGCTTCACAGGAATCGCGAGAGGCTTACTTTGTAGCACTACGCCGCAAAGGCGATGTAACACTAGAAGATATCTCTAAATGAGAGCAACACAAGATACCCTCGAAAATTGTTCCACAGTGGCTCAGCCTGATGCATTATGTTCTGCTTCCCGTAGCATAGGAGGCCTAGCAACACCATCCAGGAAGTGAACCAATATCAGCCCCATACCCAAATTTCCCAGGCGGGCTGCAGAGGCTTTTGGCACCGTATCGTTTGTTGATGGCGAAGAATGTGCCTGGGGATGATTACGGTAAGCGTCTGCTTTCGGTATGATGAAAATCTCTATTAGAGTAGTACCGACCATTTTTGCACTGGCAGACAGTATAGTCAATGCAACATTTCGGATCTTCGAAGGGGAAGCAAGCAATGGCTGGGTAGGTGTGGTGAGAGTGCTTGGTGGTTAAAGGTTCGATGGCACTGTCGGGAAAGGGCGCTTCTGCTACTGGGTTCGGAGCCATCGCCATCGTAAGATTGACTAGGGCGGAAGTGCCGAGTATGCCAGTAAGGGTGGAGACCTTCATTTTTATCTAGCTATCCGGGCTCTGTGCTACGTTTCGGCAATTATGATGCAGGTTTAATCTTGTTATCTAGCTAATATAAAGCCTGTAGGTAAGAAAGTCGTCTCGATGAAAGCTCCTGAGATATTTAGGGGGTAGGATAGGTTGACTCAGGATTAATAGGCAACTGCGAGAACAAAATATGCGACACAGAGAAAGATTAAAAGATAACCTCGCTGCTAACGGCCCTTTGTTGAAAATAACGGTTGGCGTCTTCATATTACCATCTACATACATGCATGGGTAGGCGCGTCGCTCTCCCGTATCTGTGTCAGCGTGCAATATCGGGTAGGTGCTGAAATCTTCACACAGGAATTGCTATCATACAGATACCAGTAGAGTGTAATAGAAGTATGTACTACTTGATCCCGGGATATAGCGTCGCAAAGGCGTGATTGCTATCCTTCAACATGCCGTCGCTTCTCAGTTAGACGGGGTAAACAGCCAAGTGGCATCTACTATGAGTTGTATTGCAGTAGATCCCATCCTACCATAGAGGAAGGTACTCTCCGCATATGGTCCTACATGTGTCTATAGAGAAGGTTCAACCCTACCGCCCTTTTTTGCCATATGCTTATGTCGCCCAATATCAACGTAGCTCTGCTCCCCCTTTCCCCCACTCTTCTGGTTTGCTCATACAACGACCGGGTTTCTCCCATTTCTGCACCAGTCAACAACAGCTTGATTGATCACACCACTAATCCCATTCTGCTGTCTTAGGCGTCGTTGTACTCCATGCTTCTTACATTTTCTTGACCACTCTGGTCATCTGCTCGTTGTGCTGTTTTTCTTTTTTTCTTTTTTTGTTACGAGGCATGTCTCTCAACAAGGACCCCTGGGCATATGCCCAATCACGACCAGAGTCCTCGCCAGATGACTTACACGAAATCTCTCTCCATCACGAGACGCACGACCCCATGCTACTTTTCCCTCCGGGTAGCCGACCCGAATCCCTAAAGAACATCCTTCACGAATGTGTATTTGTTGCTCTAATCGCGTTCGCTGCGGCAACACCTGTATTCCTTCAGCGGTCTCTTGTAGTTGTAACTCCTTCTATAGCGGAGTCGCTGAGAATGACCCCAGCCGAGTTGGCCTGGTCAACAGCCAGTTCCGGGTATGTTGCAAATAAGAATTTGATCGAGTTGTTGGTCTCAACACTAATAGTTCTCTGGTTTCAGCTTAACAACTGGAGCTTTTCTACTGCCGTTCGGCCATATAGCTGATACCTGCGCGGCGGTACCCCGGAAAGCGCTCCTCGTCCTTAGTCTATCGGCTTTCTCCTTACTCGTTGCATGCACCTCACTGGCACAAACTGGCATTGTCCTCGATGTCCTCTCCGGTCTGACGGGAATTGCTTGTGCAGCAAACATCCCCGTCGCTCTCGGCATCCTAAGTCTAGTGTACCCTGAGAACTCGCGTCGAAGGAACCTAGTCTTCTCTTCCTTCTTCATGGGGACGCCCGCCGCCACCATTATCGGCGGGTTGGGATCAGGGGCGCTCGATTTGAAAATCGGCTGGAGGGCCCCTTTTATCGCTCTGGGTGGCCTTTTCGCTATAATCGCCGTCTTCACTTGGGCACTCGTCCCAAACGTACCGAAACCCGACGTTATTCTTGAGAAATCAGAGTTGCCCACGGGACCGAATTGCGATTTGCCGCAAGTCTTCGTACTCGGAGCCAAGACAAAGCTTGCCACATTCCTCGATTTTGACTGGCTCGGGCTGGGACTATTTCTGACGGGAGTTCTACTCTTAACAGTATCTCTAACTATCGGGCCTGAGGGTCCGGAGCCGTGGAAGACACCTACGGTTATTCTCCTGCTCACACTAGGACTCCTCTCTCTCGGATGCTTCATTCTCTGGCAAAATGTCTCAAAAACCCCGATGATTCCTTCATCAGTGTGGGAAAATCGGAGCGTAATACTGGTGTGTTCTTCCAAAACCCCCCATTTGCTCCTCTCCTAATAGTTATATAGGTCGTCATTTGCACTCTAGGAGCGTCTATGGCCTTTTACTCGCAGCTATTCTGGGTGTCGATGTTCATGCAGCAAGTTGAGGACCTCAACTCGTTTGAAGTCGCCGTCAGACTGTTGCCACAGGCACTTGTTGGACTGTTGATAAGCCCCCTTGTTGGCCTCTTCATGCACACAGTCCCTGGGACGGCTCTCTTAGCATTTGCAGCATCTGCGCTCGCTTTGAGTAATATTTTTCTTGTCTTCCTTCGCCACGACAGTCACTACTTGCTCTGGGTATTCCCTTCACTAATGTTGAGCACAGTCGGCATGGATTGGACAATGAATGTTGGATCCGTAAGGCCTCGAATCTAGTCCCTCTTGTGGAGCTGTATGAACTAACGTGTTTAGCTATATATCTTGTCTTGCCTACCACCGCAGAACCATTCAACCGGGGCCTCACTTCTGCTAACCACAAGTCGATTGGGTGTGCCACTCGGTCTCGCAGTCACTACTGCAATCTGGTCATCCTATGATGGGAAGGCAGACTGGGCGCAGCCAGAGCTTGCGTATACACATACGTTTATTGCAACTACCGCAATCTCAAGTCTGCCCCTTTTTCTTGTTCCGTTTATCCGAATTGGCAAGCAAGGCATACCAATCAAAAGGCTGGCGCCCGATCACGAAGTGAACAACCCCATCCAAGACAAACGAAGATCCCTTCTACTTAGCACTTCAACACTTCCGCCCACCGACTCCGAGAAGAGCTCGATCAAAGACGCAGAATACCGGCCCAGTAAACGCTGGTCCCCTGTCGGGAGCATAGTTCCTCTATCCACAGGCGGAAGATCAACCAGGGCACACTCTATATCCTCACAGTCATCCCCTGGCATGGACACCTCCAAGTCGGAAAGCGTAGCCAGGACGGCAGTCTTCAGAGGACGGTGTTCGTCAGAGAAGGTTGTGTGGATCATCTGCGAGGAATGTGGTACCAGTAAGCGGCACCGGGAATCGTCAAGCCACACGGTCGTGGGAGACCCGGCGCGATATTTCAATGATGTCGTCCACGGGCCTGAAACGACCGTTGGCAGCAGAGATGCTGCACATTTGCATCATCCTCACCAACATCACCAGCATCACCATCACGCAATTCGGCGAAGTCCTCCGAGGCTAGGCAGCCCTGAACGCCAAAATAATGATAATAACAATGCACCAGCGGCGCAAAGACCCTACCCGGGACGTAGACGTCTACCTCTAGTGAATCGCCAGATTATGACCCATCAGATCTTGACGCAGGGGTTCCAGCCATAAACTTAAAATAGCCTCAGTTGGGAAGGGAAAAGTACATTTATTTCGGGGACGCGTTTCTAAACTGTATATATTAGGGGCAATATAACGGTACTCCCTCCCCAAGTCGGATAAGCGCAGCAAGAGCAAGACTTTTCGATAATATGGAGTTCAGCATTGGTAGCATTTTGGGCCACAGGTTATTAGCTTGGACTTGTATAGGGCTTTTATCACCGATTGAGCTGTTTATCTGGGTACTCACAACAAATTATTGCATGGGTGCTATAGTTAGTCTACGCTTGCAGACCGAAGGTAGCTTTGTTTTGAGATTTTTTGGACCAAGTTGCAGAGGGCCATTGGAATTCGCCGTCCGAAATATCATTCTCTTCTTTGCCGAGAAGCATGTAAGATTGACGTTCGTTTACATGTTTGATTCCTTTATATTTCTCTAAACGAATATGCCCGAGATGATGCTAATCCCATATAACATAACAAACGCCTGCAGATGACTATGCCGTTGTAAGGCCAAAACTATACCATACATTTCTCTATTTCGCTAATGGGGCAGATTCCTGTTGTGCCACGCCGCTGGTGTCAAATGGTTTTTTTTTTTTT
>Ga0247782_1000575_pt1 | contig 15975 bp, 2 predicted proteins | sample UWRJL019104C5_FD_179928 | JGI IMG/M metagenome (GOLD analysis project Ga0247782, IMG submission 179928) | Plant litter microbial communities from Arlington Agricultural Research Station in Wisconsin, United States - UWRJ-L019-104C-5 | ecosystem: Environmental > Terrestrial > Plant litter >...
AAAGCAGCATATATAATATAGCTATATAGATTTTAAAATAATACAAAAGTAGCATAATTAGCATATATAGCAAATAATATGCTAGTACTATTATTAATAGCTTTAGTAATACCTTATTTAAATATTTTTAAAAAGCTTAGCATTAAAATAAGCTTACTAGCTAAAAAAATATATATATAAAATAATTACTGGCTTATTTAATAATAATTTTTTTAAGCACTAGTTTATAATTAATATTGCTTTTTAATATATATAAAAAAAATTATATTAAAATATTATGTAAGCATTTAAAAAAACTATATACAATATAATAGCTATATTTAAACTTAAAGTTAATAAGTTAAAAATAATTTATTATTTTAAAAGCAATTATTATTATATTTAAGAAAATAATTTTAAAAATATTAAATATAAAAAGCAATATAAATTAAATAAATATATAAATAAACAATAAACTAAATATTTTTATAATTTAAATAATTTACTTATTAAGCTTAGTAAAAATAAAGTATAAAAGCTTAGTTTAAAGCTTTTTATTTAAGTTGCTACTAAAAAAGTATATAATAATAAAAATTTTTAACTTATATTATTTAGTTTAAAACTTAGTAAAATATATATTATATAGTAGCAAAAAGCTTTTAAAATTCATAATATATTAAAAGCTATTACTAATAATTTTATTAAAAAAGCTTACTAAAATAATAAAAAAGCAAAAAAATTTTATTATTAACTTTATATAAATAATTAAAAAAACTAGTATTACTTATTAAAATAATTTAAAATAAAAAAAATTAAACTATTAAGCTTTTAAAGTGTTTATTAAAGCTAGCAAGTATATAAAAAGCTACTTATAAAGCGCTAAAAAATAAAACTAGCTATAAATAAATAAAGCATATATAATAATAAAAATCAAAGCGCTTATTATAAATATAAATATTTTAAAAAATAAAATAAGCTTAATAAAGCTTTTAATAAATTATTAAAGCAGCGTATAACTATTATAAAGCTTTTAATATTATATAAAATGCTTAGCTTAGAAATAAAAAAAGCGCTATAAATAACTTTAAAAATTGCAAGCTTTAAAATAACTATAAAATAAACATATTAATAGTACTAAAAAAGGCAGTTAAAAATAGCTTAAAAAGCGCTTTATAATAATAAAAAAAACTTTAAAATAAAAATAATTAAAGCTTAATAAATAAGCTAAAATAAGCAGTAATAAAAGCTTTAAAAAACTTTAAAACGCTTTAAAGCTTTATTAAATAAGCATGCTTACTAAAAGTAATACTAAGCGCAATAATAATTTTTTTTTATAAAATAATTTAAAAAAACTTATAGTTACTACTACTTATTAAAAAAAAGCTTAAAAGCTTACTAATAAATTATTTTTTGCTTTTTTAACAAACTTATAAAATGCTTTTAGTTAGCTTATAAATTATAATAGCTACTAATATTTTAAAATAAAACAAAAAGTTAAAACTAATAATATTATTATACTAATTTATAAGCTTTTTTTATAAAAAGCATTAAGTATTAATAAGCTTTTTAATAAGTTTTTTAAAGCATATAGCAAGCTTTTATACTGCTAACTAGCAGCTTTTACTTAATTAAGCTTTTTATTAAAATATTACTTTAAATACTTTTAAAAAGTATATATAATAGTTATACTTAAACTAAAAAAAATATTTTTAATAAAGTAAACTTTAAAAAAATAAAAGCTTATATTATTAATTAGCATTATAAGCAAAGCTTTTAAAAAAATATATATATATATAAGTATTTAATAAAAGCAGCAAAAATTTATAACTTGCTTTTTAAAAGCTAAATAAGTAATAAAAGCTAGTAGTTAATTAAAGTAACAATTAAAATAATAATTAAAAGCGCTTAATAAACACTTTAATAAAATAATATTATATTTTTATTACTACTAAATATTTTAAAAACATTTAATATAGTTAACTATAAGCGCTTAATAATTATACTATAAAAAAAAAGCTTTTTGCTATAAATAATAAGCTAAATAAAAAACTTTATTATAAATTATAAAGCGCTTTTTTTTTTTAATAAAAAGCTTGCTAAGCTTATTATACTATATATAAAAGTGCTATAAAACTTACTACTATTATTATTATTACTTTTACTTTATATATTTATATAATATAAAAACTTATTAAGCAATACTTAAAAATTATTATAATAAGCTTTATAAATAATATTAATTTAATAATAGCAAGCATAAATGCTTTAAATAATTATAAAAAGCTTAAAAAAGATTAAAATATTTATAAAGCATAAGCAACATACTATAAAATAAAATTTGCTTTTAAAAAAGCAACTTATTATATTTTTTAAAAGCTTAATAACTTTTTATAAAGCAAGTTATACTTTTTAAAGCAATTATAAAGCTTAAAAAAGTACTTAATTTTTTAAAGTTTACTTTAAAAAAAAGCTAAAAAAATATATTTAATAAAGCTATATAAAAAGCTTATAATATAATAGTTTTTAATAACTAAGCTAAAAAGCTTTGCTTAAAATATTAGCATTGCTAAAGCTTATTAGCTATATATAATAATAATTAAAAATACTTTAGCTTATAAAGCTTTAGCATAATATTAGCTAGCAATAAAAAATAAGCTTTAAAAAATTGTTTAAAAGCTTATAATAATTTAAAAAACTTGCTTATAAAAAGTAACAAAAGCTTTTAAAGCAATCTTAAAATATTATATTAAAGCAAAATTAAAAATTGTTTTACTAAACTTTTATTTAAGCAATAAAATAATAGCTTTTAAAAAAAAGTTAATAAGGCTTTTATATGTGTAAATAGTAAGCTTAATAAATAAAAAAATAATAAACTAAATATTTAATGCTTAAAAAAAAAGTAAAAAAACTAGCTATAAAAATATTTTAAAGCATGCTTAAAAAAAGCTTTTTTAAGCTATTATAAATAAAATTAGTAAACAAAAAAAAAAGCTTTAAATATAGTACTAAAAAAAAAGTAAATAAAATAGTAAAAATATATATACTTTAATAAGTAAAGCTACTTAATTATAAAAAAAAGCTTTTAAATATAAAGTTAATAAAGCGCTATAAAAGTTTTTTATATTATAAAGCATTATTAATTTTTTAAATATATACTAAAAAAATTAAGCTAAAAGTTTTTTATATAAGCAGTATATTTTAAGCAACTTTATATTGCTTTATAAATATATAGCTAGCAAAAAAATAGTAGCTTATATTATTTTAAACTATAGCTTTTTAAATAATAAGCATAAAAAGCTATACTAAAAGCTTGCTTTAATTTGCTAAAAATTAAAAGCAAACTTAGCTATAATTATAAAAAAACTAAAAAGCATATAAAATATAGCTTAATAGCTTTTTTATATTAAAAAGCTTATAATATATAACCTAGCTAAATAAATTAAAAAAGCATAAAAAAAATAAAATAAAAATAAAAACACTTTATAAAGTTAACTTTATTAAGCTTATAAAATAAAGCGTAAGTTAAGCCTTTATATTTTATTTATTTACTTTTTTTTAGTTAAACTTAACTAAATAAAAACTTAGTATATAAAAAAAAATTTATAATAAAAGCTTTATATAAACAGCGTAAGCGTTTTATTTAGCTAAAAAAGCGCTTTAAAAGCTTTAAAAAGCTTAGCAAGCTTTTTAGTATACTTTAAAAGCTTTTTTAAAATAGTTTTTACTTATAAATAAAATATAAAATAGCTGTGCTATAAGACGACTAAGCAGATTATTTAATAATAATAATAAATAATAAAAAATTAAGTTGCAAGCATATTATATTTAGTTATTAAAAAAGTATATAAAAATATATAAAATATTTTTTATATTATTATTAAAGCTATAAAATAATTGCAAAAAAATTAATAAACAAAAAAATTACTAAACTTAAAAAGTAAATAAAATAAATAAGCTATTAAAAATATTATATAGCATAAAATAATTAAAAAAAAATATATATATATATTTAATAAAATAAAAAAAAGTAGTTAGTAAAATATAATATTTAAAAACTATTAAAATATTTAATTAATATAAAAAAATTAATAAAAAAATTAAAAAAAAACTAAAAAGTTATATTTTAAATAAAATAATTTAATAATATTACAATAAAAAAAAGCTATAGCTACTTACTAAAAATATATTATTTATTTAATAATAATAGTAGTATTAACTATAATAAGAAAAAATTAAGTTTTTTACAAAAAATAATAAAAATAAAATAAAAATATAATAATAGTTATTATAGCTATTTATAAACTAAAAATTAAATAATAATAGTTATAATAACTATTTGCAAACTAAAAACAAAAATTAAATATGACTACTTAATTAAAAAGTAATTTAAAAAATAAATAATAAGCATTGTTTTTTTTAAAAAAAAATTTATATTAATTAAAAAAATTATTATTAATAAAATAATAATTAGTTAATAAATTTATTTAACCTAGTTTAATAGTAAATATAATAAAAAGTTTTAATAATATTTTATTTAACAACATTAAAAAAAGCAGTATTATAAAAGACAATAATATAAAATTTTTATATATGCTTATTATAAATAGCTTAAACAATATAGTTTAACTAAAAAAACTGCTTAAGATTTTAATAATAATATTAGGTAATATAATTAAGTTTTAAACTAGCATTAAATAATTATTTATAAATAAATAAAAGTGTGTTATAAGCTTAGAATATATTGTTAACTAAAACAAAAAAACTAAAAATAATGTTTATAAAGCAATTATATATAGTTAACCTAGCGTTAAATATTTTTTAAATTTATAAAATTATTAGCATAAATATTTTATATATATATTATTTATTAAATATATAATAAATATTAAACAACAATATATATAATAAAAATTTTTTTTTAAAGTTAATAAATATTAATAAATTATATTTTATATTAAATAATTGCTAAATGCTAATTTTAAGTAGATTAAGTTAAGCTATATATTTTTTTAATAATATAGTATTAAAAAGCTAACTTTGCTTTAATAAAATTATTAAGCAAGCAACTTAATATAAAAATATTACTATAGCATATTAATATATTAATTTTATTAACTTTTATTTTATAATATATAGCAGCTTTATAAAAAAATATTAAAATTTAAAATAATTAGTATAAAAATGCTTACTAAATATTTAAAAAGCTTATAATATAACAAATATAATAACTATATATATATATAACGTATCTTACGGCCATATTTAACACTCGGCCATATTTAACACTTTTTCTTACTTTTGTACGCATAACTTTTGATCTACTATATTTTTACCACCTATTATAGTAGGCCTTTAAAAAGAGTTTAATATTATTCTCGCGCTTTAAGCGCTTTATATAAACTTAGAACTAAACATTTAACGCGCAGCTAAAATTTACAATATACTATATATAACCTTTTTTAATTAAAAATAAAGTTATATAACAAAATTTAGTAGGTTTACTAATAATTAAAAACTTATTAAATTTAAAAAGTAAGCTATTATATAATATATACTTAACTTTATTATGCAATTGTTTTTACTTAAATATAGTAGTGTTAAAAATATAGTTAACTAATTGCTAAAGTTATGCAACAAAAAATATGTTAGCAAAAACTAAACTTTTACTTTTATATAATAATAATTAGCTTTTATAATACTTTTTAATTACTAAATTAATTACTAGTGCGTTTTATATAAAAATTTATTTAAATATTGCAAGTAATTTGCTTTTATATAAAATATAATAGCAAAATTTAAAATTTAAATATATATATATATATAATTTTAATAAAACTAAATTTATTATAAGCAAAATTTTGTTTAAAATAGTTATAACTATATTTAATTATATAAAAAACTTAAAAGTAGTACAATAAAGCAATTATAAATAAATTATAATTATTTAGGCTGTTTTATTATATAGCTATGTTGTCTTGGTATATATTATTGTTATAAAGCAAAACTATTTGTTGTTTTAATATAAAAGCACTTTATTACTTAATAGTTAGGTTGTTGCAACTATAAAAAATAGCTAAATAATAAACAAACAAAATATTAATTTAGTTTAATATTTTAATTAATATATAAATTGTTATATAAAAAATATATATTAGCTTTTAATTTTTAATAGCTATAAAAGCAATTATTTATATAAATTTAAAAAGTATTATAAAAATAACAATATTATTATGCTTTATATACTAGAACATTTATTTTATAAGCTTTAGCTTTTTAATATTAGTTGTTTTAGTTTTTTAAAACTGTAAAAAAAAAAAATTAAGCATTTAATATAAGCATATATTATGCATATAGCAAAAAACAAAAGTTTTACTTGCGTTTTTTAATATGTTTAACGTGTTAATAATAAAAGCTAATATATAAAAAAGGTTTTAAAAAGCGGAATTAGTGCTATATAACCTAAAATATAATATTGTTTAGCTAGATTTTTGTTTAACTACTTTTATAATTAAAGGCTTATTTAATAGCCTGTTTTTACTTTAGCAATTTATTACTTTAAACAATATATAAAATATAATATTCTAGTTTATATTTGTTAAACATTTTATTATATAATAGTAAAATAGCTTGCTAATATATATTTATTAAAAGTATATAGCAAATTATATATAGTATAATAGCTATTATATATTATTTTATATTATTAAAAAAAAAGCTTATAACTTTTTATATAGCAAACAACTAACTTAGTTAATGTTGCTATATAAAAAAAGTAAAATTACAAAATAAAAAATTACTTTATATATAAAATATAAAAAAGTTATAAGCTGCTAGGACAGCTGCTAGGGCAGCTGCTGTGCAAAAAATAATAAAAAAGCATATAAGTAGTAGTTATATAAAAAAGCAAAAGATTTGCACGCAACGCTATAAAATATATAGCAAGCCTAGCTATAATGTGCAAACATATTAAAATAAAATAAAAATATTTAACAAATTTAATTTTAAATAGTTTAAATTAATTTTTTATTATACGGTTAAGTTTTATAAAGTTATACGTACGAAGGTAAGAAAAAGCGTTAAATATAGCTAGGTATTAATTATGGCCATAAGATACGTTAATATATTTAATACCAAAACAATATAAAGCAGTAATATATATAATTTTTTATTTAATATATATTTTTAAAATATAACTAATATAACGTATCATACTATATATATTAATATTTTTATTAAAGTTTATATTTAATTTATTTAGCCTATAAACTATATAGTTATAGTAATTTAATTAAATAAATATTTTTAAATAAAGTTTTTATAAAAATTTATTATAAATAATAACTAAATAGCAAACGCGTGCAAAAAAAAAAAAATTTTTTTAATAAAAATAATAATAAAAAAATATAAAAGTAAAAGTATAAAGTAAAAGCTTAATAAAAGGTTAGCAATATTAAATAAAAAGCTTAATAAAAAAACTATAACAATAAATAAAGTAATAGTTATTATAAGCACTATAAAAACGCAAAACAAAAAAGTTAAAAATCTTATAATTTAAGCTTTACTTAAATAAACATTTATTTAATTGCTACTAAAAACTAATAGCAAAAAAAAAGAAGCAGTATAAAAAAGACATACTTTTTTAAAAAATTAACTGTTAGAAAAATATTTACTATATTTGCGCAGGCTTGCTAAAAGCAAGCAAAAAATTAGCTAAAGGCCTAATAAGGCCATGCGGCCGCATATAATTAGCATACTAAATAAAAATAATCTTTTATAGCTACTTTTTAAAATCTAGTATATCACCTTGCAACGTACCAAACCCTAACTCTTATACTTTAGTACATATTATAGCAACCATTTTTTAAAAATTAGCTAAAGGCCTAACAAAGCCTGCGGCCACACACAATTAGCACACTAGATAAAAATAATCCTTTATAGCTACTTTTTAAAATCTAGCATATTAGCTTACAACGTACTAAACCTTAACTCTTACACGTAAGAGGGGGGTAATCTTAAAGCATGTTTAGCAACAAGCATCACAACGCTTTTTAATTATATAAAAGGTTTACTTTATACCTTTTAAAAAGCTAATTTTAAAACTAAGCAATATTTAATATAGCTTAAAAAATATCATCGTTTTTTTTTATACCTAACTTTTTTATATATTTTAAGTTACTTAATATATTTTTTAGTATACTAACTTTTAAAAAAAGTTTAAAGTTTTACACAAAACTATTTTTTTAAAGTAGTTATATATAAAAATCTAAGCTATTAAAAAAAAATAAAAGCTATTAACTTATAAATAAACTTAATATTATATAAAATAAGGCTATAGTTATTACTGCAATAGTTTTTTTTAAATCTATAACTATTGTTACTGCTACTATAACTATAATAAATAACTTTTAACTACATTATAATAAGCTTTTAAAAGCTCTTTTTTATAAAAATAACCTTAAAGTTAGCTGTATTAATCTAAAATAAAAAGAAATTCTTGTACGACCTACTCTATAAGCATAGTTAGGTATAGTACTTAAAAAACTTCTGCTTATGCACTATCTTAGTTTGGCTGTATTTGGCTAGTAAAGTAGATAAAAATGTAGCAAAGTCACCGGGAGCGCCTCGTGACGCTTTTTGCTAAACATGCCCTTAACCTCGATGTGACAGCTGGATTGGACGGGATAAAGTCAAAAGTCAAAAAGCGACGGCCAACTGGGGAAGATAGATGTGCTTTTGAACAACGCTGGCGTATCCGCTCCGACAAGCATCAAGGAGGCCGAGTAAGTCAAATAATATACCTCCGTACAGCTCACGGAGGACTGGCTGACATTTCGCAGCAATACATTTGTGCAGAAGGTCTTCGCCATCAACCTATTTGGCACGCTTCACGTCACGCAGGCTCTACTCCCATATTTTCGCGTCCAAGGGAGCGGGACGGTCGCCTTCACCGGAGCCGGTGTCGCGTGGGCGCCGCTTCCGTTCCTGACGCATTACTCCGCGTCCAAGGCCGCGCTGGACATATTCGTTAAGGGCATTGCGAAAGAGGTTCGCGAATTTGGTATCCGCTGTGTCATATTTGAGTCTGGCGGCTTTGCCTCTAAGCTTGGCCAGCCGCGTGACGGGTTTGACGAGGGGTTTGGCAAGTATAGCCCTGCCATTGCCGACTACAACCCACTCTTCAACCAGCTGATGAAGCTGTTTATGGAGGAGATTTCGCCTTACATCCCCGGGGATGTGAGCAAAATCGCGCAGCGGACTGTTGCTATTATTAGAGGTGAGGGAGGCGCTGGAGGTAAGGATTGGCCTGTTCGGGTTATTTTTGGGAGCGACTTTCTGCATATGATTATGCAAAAGTGTACAGAACAGTTGATATTGGCGGATGACTGGGAGGATGTTAGTCTCAGTACCGACAGCGACGGGCATAACCATAAGACAAGCAAGGGGTTACTGCGAGTAACATTTATCTTGGAGCCAAAGGATGAATGAGAAAAAAGGTGTAAACAGAAAAATTGGACCGAGCTGAGTTTAATGTTGTTTATAATGGTACAATTTATGACGGAAAGGAATAGAGAGAAAAGAAGGTTACAAACAGGGTTACAGATTTAACATCGCCGACATCCCCCTGGAATAGAAGTTTTGTATCCTTGCTTTTATAGTTACGAAAATAATCCTATAGGTTTTAAGCTACGGTAGCCTTTTATGCTTCTATCCTAATGTTATCAACGGGATTCAGGTTTTGTGAAGCCGGGCCCTGAACACGCGTACTATCTTAGGAAAATTTACTGCCATGGATTAGACAATCCCAAGACTTCTCCACTGCATTCTAGCAAACAACACCCCTCAAGTTGGGACAGAGCGCACTTAGCTTCTCTACTTGGCTGGTCTCGTCCTAATAAACCGCAATATGTTGTCCTTTCCCAACGTTAAACACCGCTACATCTAGGAATCAGGTCCTCATAATCGGTAGTATCGGTATACAAGTACCGTAGGATGCAAAGCTAGCTGGAAATATCGAACCCTGATACTAAATCACTATTTCGACCATTACCGAGCAGTATCTGCGCCAAACAAAGAGAAATTGAAAGTTAACTAAACAATAAAACCTCAAGGAAAGATGGGAACAATTAAGGAAAATTAATTAAAGCCGATAGTAAATAAATGTTAATGTTATAATGTTAGGTGAACAGGTATATTATTCTGACCTGCAAATTTGGTACGTGCAATACATATGTCATCGTCCACAAGTTTCTCTACCACTACATGGCAGCCACTTCAACAAAAGTATAACCTTGACCCCAAGGACTATACGTTGGTTTGTATTTCTCCTCTCAAGATTGGGCCCGGGCTGTCTTACAACTACTAGCCGAGCGTTATCGCAGAAAATTCCCTGTGAGCCAAGGCGACGACCATGTACTTCACGCTAATAACATATGCGGCCATACTATCGTTATAGCAACATTACCAGCTGACCAAGAATACGGGACGGGCTCTGCGGCTGCACTCGCAAGCCAAGTGAAAAAATTCTCTACCAGCCTCTGGTGTGGGCTGTATGTTAGCGTCGCAGCGGGGCCGCCGATTCCTTTCCGAACCCTGCCTCACGATATACGACTCAGCGACGTGCTCGTGGGTCTTCCCGACGGCAAGAGCGCGGAGCCAATTAATGAGGTTTACTTCGCATGTCTAGAGTTTGCGCCGTTGGCGTTGGCAGTAGTGCTATGTACCGGGTGGTTCCCAGGATGATATGTTGGGGCTGGGGTCAGGGTACCGCAGAAGCAGAGAAGGGGAAAGTGCCCAATAGCATTTTAAAAAGGCTTTCGATTATTAGTAATGACCACAATATAACATCCATTGTCCGCACCTGAGCTTATATAGTGCATGTAATGTACGTAAATATTAGTTTGAAGTCCAACTTTGTTAAGCTATATATAAAAATATTGATTAGTTTAACGTTTCCATGCCTTCTCCAAAAGCTCCTTCACGGTAGAAGTCTTGATTTCAGGAAACATGTCATTCAGCGTCTTCTCCGGCTTCAGATCAAAAGCGCCAGCCTCAAGCCACAAGCTATACGGAATGATAAACCCTTGGAACTGGTCCTTCGGGAACGCCTTGTACGCCTCCACTTGACCCGGCAGGTCGGTCCACTGGCCAGCCTTCAAATCCTCCACAGAGTCGTACGACACCTTGAACTTGGTCCCTGCGTTTTAAGACGGTCAACTTAGATGGCCATGCGTCAATGGAACACAGCGGGACTTCACCTACCTTTGGCGTCCTCGGCAAGCCGCACAAATTCATTCAGAGTTACTTTGTCACAGCTGATGAACGTCTCGGGCTCCCATGTCTCAAGATCCAGACTCGCATTGATTAGCTCGCCTATGTCGGAGGTGTGGCTGTATACCACAGGGGTATTACCAGCGCCGGGGATGGAAGCTGCGTCGTGCAATACGTCTATGAACAACGTGGCCGGGATCAGGTGCGTCTCGATGGCTGGGGCAACGTAGTAGTCGAGGAAGTATCCGTTGTAGACCACTGTGCCTTCGAGGCTCGTGGCTTCTTCAAGGGCTGCCTTTGCGCGGATCTTGCGTGCGACCTGGATCTGATCTTTGCTTTGGCTAAGTTACAAGCAAGCTGGATCAGCAACGGAACGCAGAAACGGCATAGAGTATTCCTTTAGATGCCTTCTGCGCACCAGTACATTGATCTGTGGGTCTTCAGGTCCACATCCCCTTTGGCAGCAAAGTGACATATGACATAATGCAGATTAAGTGGCAGAGGATGTACCTCAAAATAATAGAATTTATTGGCTTGATACCCTTACTATCAGAACTTGGCATGTACTGGTGCGTAGGAGGCATTTAAAGGGATAGTCAGGGTTCTTACTCGGCTGTGCTGGGGACTCCCCATTCGCTGGAAATCATGCGTTTAGTCGACTTTGACGCATCGGCGGCCCGGATGAGCTCCACCTCAGGAGGTGTGCCTTCGGTGGTCCGCATGTTGATTGTGGAGATGACTGTGTGGACGTCATGGCGCTCGAGAGTGTTGGCCAGTTCTGAGACGTTGGTGTAGTCAACCGTGATGATGGAGGCTCCTAGTTCCCGAGCCAGAGCCTTGTCGGACTGAGGGAGTTTTCTGTCAGCTCACAATAAATCAATGGGTAGAATGCATGGTTGGAAGACTTACCCTCCTTGCTAGAACAATAACCGTGTGTTTTCCATGTGCGACGATGCTGTGGACGATGGCTCGACCGATGCCACCTGTGCCTCCGGCGACAGCTACTGTAACCATTGTGAGGATAGATTGTACAAAGCAGATTGTTTGTATTGAGGCCACACAGACTATAGCAACTTCCTAAGTGTTTGTTATCCAGCTTCGACTGATGCTGTGTAGCAAGTAGATCTGGGGAAGAAGGGTAGCAGCCTAATTAATTTCCAGTTCTCAGGGCCTAACCTTTCATTAGCATTCTTCACAGAAGAAAACAGAGAGGTATACAAGATGACGCCGCCCAACCTACGGTGGGAAAATTGGTTTGGGAGGGGAAAAAGAGGCAGGGGGAACAGGTGGGTGCTAAGGTTACCCCCCCGGTCACAACCCATTGCCTCATAACCCATTTTTGAACGCTACCAACGCGCTCAACGCGTTTTTAGTCTTTTTGCAATTTTTCTTTTACTTTTGCTTATATAACTTTATAAATTTTATTATTTTAACTGCTTGCTTTTTTTTATTTTTTTCTAATGCTTGCTACAGATTAAAAAAGCGCGCAGCAACTGCTTTACGTAATATAATATTAAGTATATTATAATATACAGCAACTTTAAAATAAAATATTAAAAAATTATATATATAATATTATATTTAAAGTATTTTAACTTAAAAAAATATTAATTATAGCTTTTAAGCTTTGTTACTTTTTTTAAAAGCTAAATTAGTTAATTAAGCTTTTAGCTAAGCTGTATTTATTTAGCTTTGCGCTTTTATTTGCTAAATTATAAAGTTTAATATAACGTATACTTATTGCTTTTTTAAGCTTTTTATAGCTTAGCAAAATATAGTATTGCTACTAGCTTGCCTACAATATTTTTATATAAACTGCTAAAACTAAAATAATTAATTATTTAAAAGTTAATAACGCAACTATAAACAATATTTTTTTTAATTATTTAAAAGCTTTTAAAATTGCTTATATTTTTGCAGACTGCTTTTATAATATAAACAAAATAAAAATTAGCTAAAGTATAAGCTTTAACTATTAAGTTATTATATGTTTATATAACTTTTAAACTTTTTAAAAAATATATAAAAAAAAGCAAATAAATTACTTTTTTAAAATATATTAGTAGCTTAAATATATACTTTTTGCTATTAATAATTTTTAAAAGCGTTTATATATAAAGCTAATAATATTTAAACTAAAAATTTAGTATTTAAAAAATTAATAGTTTTATATAAGTTTTATAAAATAGTTTAAGATTTTAAAATAGTTTTTTAACTTTTTACTTTATTGTAAATAACTTTGCAAGCAAGCTAATAAACAACTAATAAATATAAGCGCTTAAAAGCTAACAAAAAACGTTATTATATTTATTTAGTATAAAAATAGCAAAAGCAATATAAAGTAAAAAAGCTGCTAATATAATAATAATAAAAGTTTTTATTAAAAAACTAGTAAAACGCGCTAAAACATTTATATTTAATATACTTTAAAACCTAACTTAAAAGCATACTATATATTTAAGTTGTAATAATATGCTTACAGCTATTAGTAAGCTAATTAATAAGTATATAAAGCTTGTACTACTATTAATAATAACTAAAAAGGCAGACTAAAAGCTTTAATTTTTTAAAAAAGCTAAAAAAGTATAAATAATAAAATATTTAGTAAAATAAGTAAAAGCAATATAAGCAGCCTTTAAACTAATAGTAAGCTTAACAAACTTATTATTTAGTATAACTTTAATAAAATAATTAGTAAAGCTTTTTTAAAGTAGTAAATAAATTAAATAAAGTATTAGCAAACTAAATATAAGCATAAAAAGCAGCAGCAGCAGAAGCTTAGCAAGCTTTTAATATAAAAGCTATACTAGCAAAAAGCAAAAAAAAATTATAATTAAAGCAAAAAAATAAAAACTAGCTTTTTAAAAGCATAAGCTAGTAGCAATTATTATAGCAGTTAATATAATATTTTTTAAAGCAAAAATAATAATAGCCTGCAAGCTATTTAGCAGCAATATAATAATTATTTTTAAAAAAAAGCTTTTAAAAAACTTAATAAAAACAAGTAAATAGCAATAGCTTTTAAGCTAAAAGCTTTGCTATAAAAAAATATTACTAATATATAAAAAAAAAAAAATTTATAAGGTAGCTAAAAAAAACTTATATGTTACGGACTAACAAGTGAGAGATTGTTGGCCGCGTTAGGGCTGATTAAAAGCAATAGAAGCGGGGTAGTTGCTAGACTATAAGATATGCTATAGTTAATATTACATAATTTAATTAGTTAGCCAGCGGCCACTTTTATGCAGTAGCTAGTAGCTGCTAAATTATAATAGCTACAACTTATACTTATTTTAAAAAAAGAGATTAAGTATATATTTTTTTTTATATCTAGCTAGCTATAGTTACTCTTTTTATTTTTAGTAATTAATTTAAGCATATACTTAGCATACAACTAAAACTATTAAGTATATAAAAAAAACTTTTTAATAATTAATTAAAATATAAGCCCTTTTTATTTGTTTATTTTTAGTAATAGCAAACTATAGCTATTTAAACTATTTTAAATAGTAAAGATTATTATATTTTAATTACTTATTTATTAGTAAGTAAACAAACTTATATTTAAAAAACTGCGCAAATTAAAACTAAAAGTTTAACTAAAACTAAAACTTATTTATAAACTAACTTTTAAACTTATTTATAAATTTATTAAGCAAAAACTAGTTGCTAATTTAACTAACCTAAGCACTAAAGCAAAAAGTTTAGATTTAAAAAATAAAAAATTAACTTAAAAGCTATTAGCAAAAATTTAAGCTAGTGCACAAGTAAAAGCATAAGCAAAAAGAAAATAGTAAAAGTAGCAACCTATTTTAATAAAAAAATAAATTAAAAAAATAATAGTAGTAGCAGCTTAATTTATTGCTAAACTAATTTACTTAATAGCAACTTAATAAGCTTAAGCAAGACTTTTTAAATAGTAAAAAAAAAAAAAGCTTTAACTTATTTTTAAGTAGCAAGCAATTAGCATACTTAAAATATAGTAAACTAACTTAAAAAAAAAGTTAAAAGCGCTAACTAAACAAAAGCTTTTAAAGCAGCATAATATTTTAAGTATAATAAAACTACTAACCTAACCTTTTTTTTTACTTTAATTAAAATATACTTAAAAATAATAATAAAAATAAGCTAAAAAAAGTTATAAAAAGTATAAGCTGCAAAAAACTTTTTAAATAAAAAAGCTTTTAAATAATTTAAAACTTACTAAAAAAATTAAGCTAAAAAAAATTTTAAAGAGAAAATATAAAAGTTGTTTAATAGTTATAAAAACTTTAAAAAAAAATTAGTTATAATGTTTAAAAATTTTAATAAAAAATAAAAAGCTAAATAATAAATTTAAAACTTTAAGCAAACTAAAAGCGTATTAGCTTATATAGTCTTTTTTAAAAAGTTAGCTATTAAAGCTAAGTAGCTAATTAATAAAGCTTTTATAAATGTATACTATAAAAAATTAAAAGCACTAATTTAAATAAAATTAATTAAAGTTATTTTATAGCTTAAAAACTTTATTATATTTACTAAGTTAGCAATTATTATTAACAACTAATTATTTAATTTTGCTTAAAAGCAAAAAAAAAGCTAACAATTTAATAAACCTAATTAAAAAAAAGGTAATAATAATTAAAGAAGCAAAAAAATATATAATAACCTTATTAGTATTAATATAATTAATAAAAATAATAATAAAAAAAAAAAAAAAAAAAAAAAAAAAAATAAAAAAAAATAAAA
>Ga0247782_1000576_pt1 | contig 15900 bp, 3 predicted proteins | sample UWRJL019104C5_FD_179928 | JGI IMG/M metagenome (GOLD analysis project Ga0247782, IMG submission 179928) | Plant litter microbial communities from Arlington Agricultural Research Station in Wisconsin, United States - UWRJ-L019-104C-5 | ecosystem: Environmental > Terrestrial > Plant litter >...
GTCTAAAAAAAAAAAGAAAAAAAAAAAGAAATCTTAAAATAAAATAATTTACATTATTAATATTTACACATAAAAGTAGGGCAAAATGCAAAACATTTTAATTAGGTGCAGCTAAAATTTTGTACTAAACCCTACTATCTTAATATAGACATTTTTTTACTTTCTTAATTAAAACGATTATATTAAAAGAGAAGCATAGTTATTATATACCTTATAATATAATTAATTTAGACCTTTTTTAAATACATATACTACCTGTATTGTATAAGTCCTAAACCTAAAACTTAATCTTTTAAGTTTTAGTCTTGTACTATTAATATACTTATATTGATTTAATTATTGTTGTACCTGACCTAGTTATTATCTCTTGTTGTTAACAAGTAGCTTATAAAAGCATAGCATTATTATAATAGCTTAAAAAAGCATAGCACTGCTATAGTAGCTTAAAAAAGCATAAAGCAAATATATATAGCAACAAATAAGTAGCTTATATAATAGTAAGGCTTATAGCTAAGTAAAAGTATAGCTAGTAAAGTGTTAGTAGCTAAAAAATAAAAAATATAATTAATAAAAACATAAAAGCGTTTTTAATACCCCTTTTTAAAAGCATTATTTGCTTTTATAGCTATAAACCTTAATATGCGCTAAAATTTAGCTTGTTTAGTAAGCGTTAAAGCTTTAGTTAGCTTATTAGCAAGCATTTTAATATAAGGTTTTAGGCTTAGTACGTTGTAAGGTAATGTGCTAGATTTTAAAAAGTAGCTATAAAAGATTACTTCTATCTGGTGTGCTAATTGTGTGTAGCTGTAAGGCCTTATTAGGCTTTTAGCTAATTTTTAGCTTGCCTTTAGCAAGCTTGCGCAAGCAGTACGTACCTTTTTAATAGTTAGTTCTTAAAAAAGGTATATTTTTTTTATACTGCCCCCTTTTTTTTGCTACTAGTTTTTAGTAGCAACTAAGTATATATTTACTTAGGTAAGGTTTAATTGCAAGATTTTTTAATTAGCCCTTTTTATTTTGCATTTTTATAATTTTTATAATAATTGCTACTTTATTTATTATTATAGTATATTTATAAAGCTATTTTCTTATACTTTTATATTTATATTTTTATACCTAATTATTAACTCTTTATAAAGCATTTGCTTTATATTATACTTTTGTTTTTTTTTATTTTTTATTAATATTATTTAATTTTTTTGCGTTTATTTACTAACTTATTATTATTACTATGCTTTTTTATAACAAATTTATTTAAAAGTACTTATTTAATTAAATTACTTAATAAAACTATTATAACTACATTATGCATGCGCTTAACAAGTTAAACGCTAATTTTAATAAAAATATTAATATTAATAATGTGCTTTTATATATAAAATATGTTTTAAAATCGCATATTAATTTAAAAATTATATATATTAACGTATCCCACGGCCATATTTGCCACCCGGCTATATTTGCCACTTTTTTTCCCATACAAAAAACGTCCGTGCGCAAGAATATAACTTGGCCAATACTAATGCTATAATAATATAAATAGTACTAGTCGATTTCTAACTAAATAACGAGTTTAAAAATGATTTTTTTATATTTATAAGATTTTTATTTAGCAAGTTATTAAGCAATCCGCTAAGCAGGGATTATATGATTTTTAGCAGGGATTATATTATAGTACAAATACTATAATATTATATAACGTGTTTAATATTTAAGTAATTAAATTAAAGAAAATACTACTAGATTCCTTATTTTAATAAGAATCTAAAGGTTAAGTTTTTATTATTGTACGACTAAATTTAATAGAGTTATAAATTTATGCACGGTCTTTTTTGCCAAGATCTTTTTAATAATCCTTGTTTATTTACTACCTTAATAACCTACTCAATAAAAATACTATAAATATAAAAAGATCATATTTGAACTTGTTATTTAGTTAGGAATCGACTAGTACTATTTATATTATTATAGCATTAGTACTGGCCAAGTTATAATGTTGCGCACGGACGTTTTTTGTATGGGAAAAAAATTGCCAAATATGGCCGGGTGGCAAATATAGCCGTGGGATATGTTATTGTTTTTTAATAATTAAGCGCTAAGTATATTATATATATATAAAATTATTATGCTTATTATGCTATAAGTTTTTTAAGCATTTAGTAAGTATTTTTATACTAATTATTTTAAGTTTTAGTATTACTTTTAAGCGCTGCTTAATTATTTAGTAAAATTTAAGCTAAACTTTAATAAACTGCTAAGCGTTTTAAAAAAAAAGTTAATAAAAATAGCTTGCTAATATATTATAATAATATTATTATATTTAGTTGCTTGCTTAATAACTTTATAAAAGCTAAGTTAGCTTTTTGCTATTATATTATTAAAAAAAAATATAGCTTAATTTAAGCTACTTAAAATTAGCATTTAGCTATTATTTAGCATAAAGCTTAATTTACTTGCTGCTTATTAACTTTTAGCATTAATTTTTTTATTATATATATTATTGCTTAATATTTATTATATATTTGCTAACTAATATATATATATAAAATATTTAAGCTAGTAACTTTATTAATTTAAAAAATGTTTAGCAATAAGTTAGCTACGCGCAGCTATTATATAAGCATAATTTTTTGCTATTTTTTTAATTAAATTATATATTACAAGCTTATAGCAAGCTATTTTTTATTTATGCACAACTTTATAATACTAGCTTAAAGCTAAACTATATTAGCTAGTACAAAAACTAAAGCTTTAAGTAGTTTTTTTAGCTAAACTATATTACTTAGTTTATTAATAGCAAGCATTTAAAAAAGTTTTATATTATTATTTTTTATAACATTATATTTTAAAATATTGCTAGCACTTTTTATTATGTTTATTATTAAACTAGGTTATAATAATTTATTAACTAGTTGCTACCTTATTAATAATTTTTTTTATTTTATTTTTTTTATTTTATTTTTTTTTTCCTTTTTAAAAACAATTACTTACTATTTACTTTTTAAGTTACCTTTTTTTAAGTATATTTATTTTTATTTAAGTTTATAGCTAGCTTTTATAATTATTATTATTTTTTTTTATTTTTTTTTTATTATAGTTAATATAATTATTATTATTTATTTGCTAGCTTATTATTGCACTAGTTTTTTTATTTTTTATTAGATATATTTATTTATTTATTAAGTAAACAATATTTTTTGCTAAATAGCTATAGCTTTTTTTTATTATAATATTACTAAATTATTTTATTTAAAATATAACTTTTTAGTTTTTTTTTTATATTTATTTACTAACTTTTTTAAATTAGTTAAATGCTTTAATAATTTTTAAATATTATATTTTATTAGCTACCTTTTTTATTTTATTAAATACTTTTATTTTTTTTAGTTATTTTTATACTATATAATATTTTTAATAGCTTATTTATTTTATTTATTTTTTAAGTTTAATAGTTTTGCTTGCTTGTTAATTTTTTTATAATTATTTTATAGCTCTAATAATAATATAAAAAATATTTTATATACTTTTATATACTTTTTTAACAACTAAATATAATATGCTTATAATTTAATTTTTTTAAAACTTTTGCTTTAATATAAGTAAGTATTAGCTTTTTTTTATACTTAAAACAAAAGTGCGCAGTTAATAGCTTTATAATATTTTTATATAATTTTTATTACTTTTTTTTAATATTTATACAGTGCTTTTTATACTACGTTTATTTTTAATAGCTATTTCTTTACTTTTTAAACCTTAAACTAAAGCTATTTTAATATATACTTAATAATTTTTAAATAATAGCTATATAAAGCTTTAAATAATAAATAATTTATAATTATATATTAATTATTATTATATATAAACTTAGCTTTAAGCAATACTTTTATTTACTTTGCTAGCTTATTAATAGCATATATTTATAAATATTTTTTTAATATTTAATTTACTTTTTTTATTTAACTATTAGTTTATAAATGCTATATAGTTAATAATTTTTTGCAAATTTTTTGCTTATTATAAATTTTTTTTTAAAACTTACTAGTAATAAGCTTATTTTTATTGCTTACTATACTTTTTAACAATCTAAATTAGCACTTTACTTTTTTATAAAGTATAGCTATAAGTTTAGCTATATTTAGCATTTTTATTATAAGTATAAATAAAATTATTTTTATAAAGCAGTTAATAATTATTAAAATTATATTATATACTAAGCTATTAGCTTTAGTATAAAATAAAAACTTTATAATAAAGTTTAAGCTAATTTTTTATTATAGTTAATTTAATAGCAAAAGTATTTATAGTTTTTTAAATAATTTATATTTTAACTTTTTAGTTTTTTTATACTTTATATATATAATAATATATTTATAAATACTTTAATTTAACTTTTTTTAATAAAACTTTTTTATAAAAGTTTAGCTATTTTATTACTTTTTATATAGCTAGCTTTTAAGTTATTATAATATTAATATATTAATTATTTAATTAGTACTATTTAAGCTAAAATAACTAGTTTTTTTTAAAAGTATAATACTTTTTAATTATTAACATAATATTTTTTATATATTTTAGCTTATTAGTATATAATTTTTATTAATTTAATAAGTATTAAGTTTTTAGTTTATAGTTTTTTAACTATTTTATAAAATTGCTTTAATATATTTAATTTAAATATTATTTTATTTTTAGCTAACTTTTTTATTATAAAATATAAAATATATTAGTTATAAACAATAGTTTTAGCGTTTTTTTTATTTTTTTTAAAGTGCGTTTTTTAACTTTTTAATAGTTTGTTTTGCTAACTAAGTTATTATTGCAATTTATATTATATATAGTTAATAATTTAAGCATATATATTAATTCTTTTTATTTTTTTTTTTAAAAATTTTTTATAATTATATAGCAAAGGTTTAAAGTTAGATTAGCATATTGTTTTACTATTTGTTTTCTTATTATAAAGTACTTTTTTAAGTATAGTTTTAATAATATTATTTAAGCAATTTAAATATTTTATACTATTATGTTTTGCTTTTTATTTTTTAGTTTTTATTATTATATTATAATAGTTTAAACTTTTTTTAGCAATTTGCTAAATAGCTAAAGTTTTTTTTAAAGTATAAAACCTATATTTTTATATTTTATTTTTTTTGCTATATAGTTAAGCTTTTATAATAGTTTATTTGCTAAATTTAAAATGCTTAAATAATATTTAATATTAAAATTAAACTAAGCTAGTTTATATACTTAATATACTAACTTTTTTTAAAAATTGCGCGCTAATAAGTTAATAACTTTTTATAATACTATATAGTTTATTTAAACTATAAAAAGCTTATTTATGCTTTTAAAGTATTAGTACTAATGCTTATAGTTTTTAACTATTATTAAAAGTTTTTATTAGCTAATAGCTTAATATATTTTTATATTTATTAGTTTATATAACTAATATACTACTAGCTACTACTACTTTTTATATAGTTAAAATAAAATGTTTAAAATAGCTTTTATTAACGCATTTATTTTTACTTTAGTTAAAAGTTTATTATTTTAGTATTAAAAAATAATTGCTAACATAAATGCTTTTTTAAAGTTTTTAAAAGCTTGTTTTGTTTTTTTAGTTTATTTAAATAAATAGCTATACTTGTTTTGCTTTTTTAATAATGCTATAATTAGTATAATAATTTTAAAATACTTAATAATAAACTTTTTATAAAAGTTTATAAATCTTAAAAATACTTAAATATTATATACTAACTTAAAAAACTTTTATTTTTAAATTATAATAACTTTTTATAAATTTATTTTAATACTTTTAGTAATAATAATAAACTTTAAAAATTTTATTTTTATTTTAAAAAACTTATACTTTAATAGTTTAATAAATAAGTTATACTGCTTTAAGCGCTTATAAACTAATTAAAAATGCTTATAATATTATTTTTTATTATTTAAAAATATAATAATATTATTTAAATAAACTATATAAATATAATTTATTAGCCTTACTAATACTTTATATATATAGCTTTAAAATGTAGCTAGCATATTAGTTAGTTTAAAAAGTATAATAAAGTTATGGGCTGACGGCCTGTACCACTCACTGCCACTGACAGGGCTGGTCCCATTGGGGTTGGGGCACCTACCCTACCCCCACCATTGTATTTACTTCTACGCCTATAGGGCTACATTAGCACTTCTTTTCTTTTCTTTTTTATTTGTAGATTTTATATAATAGATGCAGTATTTATAAAAAGCCTTGCCTTTTTTAAACTAGCTTAACTATAACAATTTATAAATCTTTAGTTATAAGCAAGAGCAGCTTTTAATTGCTTAAATTTAAAAAGCAAAAACTTAATACCTAACTTATAGCAGTTAACTAATAACTAATACTAAAAGCACTTGCAAAGTCTTTTATTTTTAAACCTTAACTAAAAATTTAGACCCTAGACCTTAAACCTTAAACGCTACGACCTACTAACAAAAATTATAGTATAAAACTAAAATAAAAGACAAGCTATTTTATTATCTTTTTAAAACTAAGCTATATAGCAAGTATAATATAAAAAAAATAACTTTTGTTACACACTGCTTTAACTTAATAAGTACTATAACAGCAGCACTAAATGCTAATTAACCTTTATACTTAAGTTGTAGGCTATAAAATATTTTATTACTTTTAACTATAATAAAATTAATAAAGCTAAAAGCTTATTATTTATTAAAAACGCTAAAAAGTTTATGTTATAAGTTAATAGTAAAGGTTTTAAATAAGCAAAATATATATATTTTACTAATAAATACTATAAAAAAATATATAATACAATAACAACTTATATTAAAGCTTACATTAAAAAAACTAATAAACTAGGTTTTTTGTTTGTTGCTTTTATTAAGTATAATAAAGCAGCGTTTTTTAAGGTTAATAAAGTACTTAACTTTATAGCTTTTATAAATATAATTAATAAAAACCTTAAAGCTATATTTTATAAGTTTAAAATTAAAGCTTTAATATTAATAACTTATTAACTTTAAGTAAACTTGTTATATATTTGCTTTTATAATATAAAAAGCAATTTTAGCAAAGTTATTATATAAGCTAACAAATTAATTTTTAAAAGCATTAGCAAAATTAAATATTAAAAAAATAAAGCATTTAAATATATTACTTTTGCTTAAAAAAATAGTAATAGTAATAATAAAAGCAACATAAATAATAAGTTAAAAACAAAATATTATAACTATAACCAAAGTTATATTGCTTGCATAAAGTTAAAGTTATGCTTTACTTTTTGCTAAAATAAGCAATTTTAAAAGCAGATTAAAAAAACTAACTAGCAGGTAGTAAACTTAGTATATTATTATAACAACTTTAACAATACTAGTGCTAGCACTTATAAGTTTACTAAAGTAAACGTGTTTAAGTTTTATAATAATAAAAAAAAAAATAAAGTTATTTTTAAAGTATAGTACTAGCATATAATAATATGTCTTAAAAATAACTTTAATTAGTTTTTTATTAATAAGGCTAAAATAAGCAATATTAAAATATACTTAAGTAGTGTAGTTATAATAAACCTTATACTTTATCTAGATTTTAGCTATTTAAATGTTATTATTACTTTAAAACAATTAATAAAGCACTTTAAGCAAAAATATAAAAACGTTAATTAAAAGCAGCAAGCTAAAATTAATTACTAAAAATTAAATATAAAGAGCTTAGCTTAATACTAAGCTTTTAAAAACAATTTTATTAGATTAGCTAGCAAGCAATGCATTGCTAAAAAGAATTAAAAAGAGGACTTTTATAATAAGCTTATACTATATATATAATAAAAAACTATTATATAATATTTTAATGCTAACCTTTTATTTAACAATTTTATATGCTATTATACCTAGGTTATATATACCTTGTTGCTTAAAAATAAGCAAAATATAAATAAAAAATCTAGTATAAGTACTAGCAATAAAAATTGTACTAATTAAAAAAATAAAAGACAAACTTTAAGTACTGCTAAAAATAAAGGTATTAAAAAAAAAAGTATAAGTATTAGAACTAAAAGTACTAAAGATAGTGCTACTTTAGCACGCAATACTTTTAGTAAGACTGCTACTAATATTAATAATAAAAATAAAACTTAATAGCTTAAGCTTGCAGTTAACAAAATAAAAACATTGTTTATTAAAAGCAAATGCTTTACTTATAAGCTACCTAGTTATATTAGTTATAATTGCTTAGTTAAATATAAATAAAGCTAAGATTAAAAAGCATATATTAACATAATTTTAGCAAGCTATAAATATATTATACTTGCTTAGCTTAAAGTATTAAGCTTATATAAAACTAAGTTGTTAACAAAAAATTAACTTTAAGTTAAGTAAACTTTTATTTAAAAAAAGTGTTATTAAATATTAATGTTAATAAAAAACTTAATAAAATAAATAAATACTTAAAAAGTAACTTTTTTATGTTTGCTTATAAAATAGTTAATAATAAATTTTTTATAACAATATATAACTACCTAGTAAATTATATTTTTTATAAAAATAAAAATAAACTTAATTGCTAACTTAAAACTAAACAAAGTTATGCTTAGCATTATAATAAATTTTAGTATTATTAGCTGCAAATTTAGTAGCTAATTCTGTATTACATTAATAAAAGCATTATTATATTTTAAAGTTAAGAGCTTAACTTAAAACTTTAAAAATTAATAAAAAAGATTAGGGCTTAAAACTTAATACTACTTTGTTAAGGCTTTGTTTAATTGCTAACAAGAAAGCATTGTTAAAATTATATTATAATGCTAGTAAGATTTTTATTTATGTAACGTTAGTATAAAATAATATATAATACTAAATAGTAATTTTAATATTTTAATTATATTATTTGCTAAAGCTGTTAATTTAAAAGTAATAATTAGTAAACACTACTAATTTAGTTCTTATACGCCTTTATAAAGCTTGCTAAAAATTAAACATAAATTTTAAGTTATAATTTAAGATAATTTTAATTAATATGCTTTAATTATATAAAATTAAAAGGTTTGCTAGTATACTAGCTTAATTTATAGCGGTATAGTAAACATTGCTTAAAATAAATAATGTTTTTTAACTATGCTTGTATATTACTAGCATTAAAACATTATATTTATTAAAACTATTAACTGCCTAAAATATATTTTTAAAAAGTACTGCTAGCAGACTAATAATAAAATTTATAGCTAATATATAAAATAAGATTAGCAGTTTTTAAATAAGCTTAAGTTTACTTAATAATTTTTAATAGTTTATAGCGTATTTAAAGCACTATAAACAATAAGCATAATAGTTAGCAATTTATTTACTAACGTTATAAATAGTAAATTTTTAAAGTTTATAAAATATTTGCTTAAAACTAAAGTAATTTTTTTTTGTTATAAGCTATAGCAAAAACAAAATTATAATAAAACGCTAGTATATAAAGTTATCGTTTTTTATTATAATAAACTAAATATAAAAGACTATTATTAAATAAATTATATAAAAACGCAACTATAAAAGCTTTTTAAAAAATATAATTATAATTAGCAGCACTAGCATAAACAGCATTAAATTAAAAACGTTAACAAATATTATTAATAATTTTTATAAATTTAAGGTTGTTAGCGTAACTATTAAAAAACGTTTTTGCTATTTATTAAAAATAGTAATATTTATGTACGCAAAATATTTAAAGTTGTTAATAATATCTTTTAGTGCCCTTATATTATTATTTTAAAAAAAAGCTTTTTGCGTATTTAAAATTATTAAAAGCTAAAACAAAGTGTTTAAAACTATATTAACATAACTAAAAATATATTAAACGTTTAGTTAAAATTATAATAAGTAAGTAGATGCTATTATTAATTTAATGTTAAGCTTAACTAAGTTAACTAATTAAAAGCTTGTTTAACTAATAATTTTTTTTATAGCTTTATAGTTTATTAGCACAATTATAAGTAATAAGCTAGATTAAATTAAAACATAAAGTTGTTTACATGTTTAAACTAAACTAGCTACTTTTAATTTAGTTACACTATAATATAATTTAGTTTTAGTTAACACTTTATTAAAAAATATAATAAAGCAAATAAAGTTAATTAAAATATAATATTTATTTTAAGCATTATTAAAATAAAAAACTATTATGCTATATTTTTGCTTTTTAAATATATTAAGCTTAATAAATATAATTTTAGCGTAATCTTAATAAATAAAGTAGCTAAAAATATTAATTGTTTTTATAAAATCTAAAAACTTTGCACGTTAGCTAAAAAAGGTTTAAATATAACCTTAATAGTTTAATATTATTATGCTATTAATCTTTTTAAAATAGATTATGTTTTATATACTGCGTTTAATAAGTTTATTTTTTATGTTTGCATAAGTAATAGCTTTTATTAATACTATAAAATAAATTTATATAAAAAGCTAACTAGACTAATATATATTTTTAAAGTAGCTAATATATAAAGCTAAGCAATTTTGCAAATAGCTATAATACGCTTATTAGTAGTTATAATATTAAAACTGTTTACTATAAAACTTAATAAATATACTGCTAAGTATGCTACAAATAACTTAAATAGTTTAAAACTTAATCTAATATTTTTAAACATATTAAGCACAGCTTTAACATAATTATAATGCTTAAATGCTATTTTAAAAATAATAATAATATTATTAATATAAGCTATAGCATACTAAAAATAATAAAAAAGTTAGTTATTTATAAATTACTATATAAATTTAAAACTATTTTAAAATCTTATAAGTATAACATTAAACATTTTTAAACTTTAAAAAAATATAATTACTATATAGTTTTAATAGCTAAGCTATATAAGCAGCTAATAAAAAAACTTAAAGTAGTTAATAACTAATATATATAAACATTTTTAAAGCTTAGCAATAATTAATTTTTATATAAGCAATAAATAAATGTTAAGCATAACTACTTTGTTAAAAGATCTTAAATTAATAACAACTTAATTTTTATAAACTTTATAAATAGTTTGTTATACTACAAATATAAAGCAACCAAATAGTATAAAGCGCTTTATATACTTTAGCTTGCCTTTGCTATGCATACTATTAAAAAGTTTATTAATAATTTTTTAATCTTAAATACCTAGCATATAAAGTTGTGCAGTTATAGCAATTTAGTTTTGCTAACTTTTAACTAGCTTAATTTATATTATTTTTTTTTTTAGCATATTTACTATACTTATAGCATGCTAAAGCTTATATTATTTTAATATTTAAACAAAGCGTATTGCTAATTTAATGTTTGCTATATATACTTAGACACTATTTTTAGTTTACTAGCTAAAAATATTTTATAGCCTTTTAGCGTTTAATATTGCTAACTTTTTTATAAATAAAACATAGTTTTAAAGTATACTAAAAATATAATTATTATTAATTTTTAACATTAAAAGTATAGCTATAACTTTATTAAAAAAGTTAAAATTTATTAACAAATAAAAAATATTATTAGTGTTTTTAGTAAAAGCAAAAACAGCTACAACTATATTAGCTATAGCTTAACTAATAGTAACGCTACTATCTTTAGTATAATTAAAAATAAAGCCTAAGCACATTTTTTATTAAATTTGCACTAGTTAATCCGTTACATTAATAAATAGTACTGCTTTTAAAGTACTTAGTATTACTACTGCAGCAATAGCGCTATCTTGCGTAAGCTAAAAAAAGTAAGTTTACACCTTTATATTGTTTATTTAAAATAAATTAATATAAGCTACTAGCAATATTACAGCTATAAATAAAAAAACTATTATTTTATATGCTACTATTATATAGTAAAAAATTAATAGCTTTTTTTATAAAGTTATTATTATTGTTTATAACCTAAAACAAAACCTAAATATTACTATAAATAAAAGAAAATTAATAAAAATAGTATGTTTATTTAAAAAAGAAGTGCTTAATAATAAATTAAGCTTAAGGTCTAATACTAACTATGCTATTACTATAAATACTTTTATATAAAAAATATTATTAATAATATTAAGTAATAATAATTAAAATTTAACTTGTTTAGTAAGTTTTATTTTACTTTTTAAACTATAAACTAGCAGCTTATGTTTAATAATAATTTTTATATAAAGCATATGCTAAATAATCTAATTATAATTAGCTACTATTATAAAATAGCTTATATTAAAGCAAACTAAAGTAAGCATTGCTTTTAAAGTTAAAAAAGCTAATATTTAAAAATATATATATAAAAATAGTATTATTGTTTTAATAGTAAATAAAGCAGTTAGCATTAAATAGGTAGCAATAATATTAAATATATTGTTTGCTATAAATGCTTTAATATTATTAACTACTATTTAAGTATGCATACTTAGCTAAAGCAAGTATAAATTGTTATAAGTTATTAAAAAATGCTATAGCCGTTTAACGTTGTTAAAAAATAACATATAATATTGCTTGCATATTATAGGTTTAGGTTTATAAACAGTAAAACTAATATTTACTATAAAAAAAACGTTAAAATAGTTAGCAAAAGTCTTATTATTTTTGTTGTTAAAATACTTAATAAAAATCTTTTTATTAATAGTATTTTTAACTTTTTTTATTATAATATATTTTTAAGCAAGCAACTTAGTTTTTTATAATTTTATATTATGCTTGTTTAATGCTAAAAAAACTTTATTTTTAATGCTAAAGTATGCCTTATTAAGTTAACGCTAAAGTTTAACCTATTACTAACAAGTAAAAGTATAAGGTTGCTATACTTGTTAAAAGCGTTTATTATTATAACCTTGTTTATTATTATAATAAGTTCTGCGTCTTTAGCGTTAACTAAAATTTCTTTTAATAAAATTTCTTTTAAAAAAAAAACTAACACTTAAAAAATAATAACTACTATATTAACGTCTTGAAAAATTTTAAAAATTATTACAACTACCTTGCAACTAATTACTATAGCTGCAACTAGACTATTTATTATAACAACTATTAGCTTAAAACATATTACTATTGTTAACAGTATTTATAGTAAATGTTATTGCAAGTAAAAGCTTAAAAGCAAAAACTAGCACATTAATTGCTGCTAAAATAGCTAGAACTACTATAATAAGTACTAAGCTAACCTATACAAAACTATTATTGCTTATTAGTTTAGCCTTATATAAAGTTAACTTGTTTTTAATATATGTTAAAAATATATTAAACAATATTATATTTTTAAGTTTATTATATAATTGCTAAAAACTAAAGTAGATCTAATTTTATATATGTGCTATAAACTGCTTATTTATTATAAACCTTAGGTTGCAACAATTTTTAATTTGCTTTATTGCTTAGGTATAAAACAATATACTTATAACAATATTGTTATAGTTAAATAGCGTACTAAATACTATTTTTATAGCATTAGCAGTATTATAACAAAAATTTTTTTTAAGTTTAGTTAAAAAATAGTTTAAGCTAGCTCTTATAGCTATTTTAATAGGTTTATTAAGTACACTTATATACTAAGTCTAAGTATTACCTTATAATAATTATAAGAACCTGTTCTAAATTATAAATTTTTTAATAAGGTTTATAGCATATTAACGCATAAATGCAATAAACAAATGCATACTTTGCTAATAAACATAACTAGTAATTATAGCATACTTACTAGTACTAAATAATTTAGGTAATATTAAATTAAAATAGCTAATAAATAATAACTTTTAATTTAATATAGCAACTATTTGTTAACTAATAAAAATAAAAATATTATTAAAAAATCTTTTAATACTATTATTTTATAATATAGCTTTAATAGCTAAAGCTATTTTAGTAGCTTAACGCTAACTATTAGCAGTACTAAGACTTTGTTTTTAAAGCAGCATTTTAAAAAATATAAGCAATTTTAAAAAAAAGTTAAAAAGTATTTTTTTTAATTAAGCGCAAGCTTTAGCTGCAGCCTTTTGCGTAGCTTAGGCAGCTATTTAACAAGCCTCCTTAATTAAGTTTTTTTAATGCTTTTTTTATTGTTAATATAATAGCTTTATATGCTTACTAAAAGTTTGTTTATTAGGCGTTTGCTAAGTAGGTTTAATTACCTTATTTTAAGGAGTATAGAGTTAAAGCAAGTCAAGAATAGGGTTATTAAAGAATATAAAAGGCCGACGTAAGATTACTAGTTTAAGAAATAAACTTAGTAGATTAACTTAAAGCGTATAAAGATTTAGCAAAATGTAAGGTTTAAAGCTTAGTACGTTGCAAAGTAATGTGCTAGATTTTAAAAAATAGCTATAAAAGATTACTTCTATCTAGTGTGCTAATTATATATAGCTATAAAGCCTTATTAGGCCTTTAGCTAATCTTTAGCTTGCCTTTAGCAAGCTTACGCAAGCAGTACGTACCTTTTTAATAGTTAGTCCTTAAAAAAAGTACATTCTTTTTATACTGCCCCCCTTTTTTTTACTACTAGTCTTTAGTAGCAACTAAATATATGTTTACTTTAGTAAGGTTTAATTGCAAGATTTTTTAATTAGCCCTCTTTGTTTTATATTTTTATAATTTTTATAATAACTGCTACTTTACTTATTATTATAATATATTTATAAAGCTATTTTTTTATACCTTTATATTTATATTTTTATACCTAATTGCTAACCTTTTATAAAGCATTTGCTTTATATTATACTTTTTTTTTTTTTTTTTTTTTATTTTTTTTTTTTTTTTTTTTTTTTTTTTTTTTTTTTTTTTATTAGTATTATTTAATTTTTTTGCGTTTATTTGCTAACTTATTATTATTACTATGCTTTTTTATAATAAATTTATTTAAAAGTACTTATTTAATTAAATTATTTAATAAAACTATTATAATTATATTATATATACACTTAATAAGTTAAACGCTAATTTTAATAAAAATATTAATATAAATAATATGCTTTTATATATAAAATATATTTTAAAAGCACATATTAATTTAAAAATTATATATATTATTACTTTTTAATAATTAAGCGCTAAATATATTATATGCATACAAAATTATTATACTTATTATATTATAAGTTTTTTAAGCGTTTAGCAAACATTTTTATACTAATTATTTTAAGTTTTAGTATTACTTTTAAGTGCTACTTAATTACTTAATAAAATTTAAGCTAAACTTTAATAAGCTACTAAGCATTTTAAAAAAAAAGTTAATAAAAATAGCTTGCTAATATATTATAATAATATTATTATATTTAATTGCTTGCTTAATAATTTTATAAAAGCTAAGTTAATTTTTTGTTACTATATTGCTAAAAAAAAACATAATCTAACTTAAGCTACTTAAAATTAGCATTTAGCTATTATTTAATATAAAGCTTAGTTTATTTACTACTTATTAACTTTTAGTATTAATTTTTTTATTATATATATTATTGCTTAATATTTATTATATATTTGCTAACTAATATATATATATAAAATATTTAAGCTAGTAACCTTATTAATTTAAAAAACGTTTAGCAACAAATTAGCTATACATAGCTACTATATAAGTATAATTTCTTACTATTTTTTTAGTTAAATTATATGCTATAAGCTTATAGTAAGCTATTTTTTTTTTATGCACAACTTTATAATATTTATTTAAAGCTAAACTATATTAGCTAGTATAAAAACTAAAGCTTTAAGCAGTTTTTTTAGCTAAACTATACTGCTTAGTTTATTAATAGCAAGCATTTAAAAAAGTTTTATACTATTATTTTTTATAATATTATATTTTAAAATATTACTAGCACTTTTTATTATATTTATTATTAAACTAAGTTATAGTAGTTTGTTAACTAGTTACTGCCTTATTAATATTTTTTTTATTTTATTTTATTTTATTTTTTTTTTTTTTCC
>Ga0247782_1000577_pt1 | contig 15858 bp, 2 predicted proteins | sample UWRJL019104C5_FD_179928 | JGI IMG/M metagenome (GOLD analysis project Ga0247782, IMG submission 179928) | Plant litter microbial communities from Arlington Agricultural Research Station in Wisconsin, United States - UWRJ-L019-104C-5 | ecosystem: Environmental > Terrestrial > Plant litter >...
AAAAAAATATATAATATACTTTGCTTAAGCTTAATAAAATAAAGCTAAATATAATAAGCAAAAATTTTTATATATTTTATTTACGCACTATAAGCATAAAGTGCACCTTGCTATATATACCTTTTTATTGCTATTAGCAAGCAAGTTTTTAAAATTTTTAATAAAACAGTTGCTATAGTTTTACTAAAGCTTTTTATTAAACTAATACTTTAAAATAAACTAGTTACAAGTAAACGTTTTTAACAAACGTATAGCAAATAAAATATAAAAAAAAAAATAAAAAAAAAAAAAAAAAAAAAAAAATTTTAAAAAAAAAAAAAAAAAAAAAAAAAAAAAAAAAAAAAAAAAAAACGTAACTAAAAAGATGCAAAAATAATGTTTGCAAATAATATATAAATAAAGCAAATAATAGTAAAAAAGCAACAGCTTAGCAAATAGTTAGCAGCTAAAAGAAGTAAAAGTTAAAATTTTAGGCTTAAAAAATATAAGATTAAGTTAGAACTTACCTAACTAGTATAAGCTGCTAAAGACTAGCAGCTTAAAGAAGGGGAGCAGTATAACAAAGAAGCCGCTACTAGGTACGTACTTATAGCACGCACCTACAAAAGTACATACCTTAGTACGTACTGCAGCAACTACTTCCTAAGGATTAGCCGAAGGCCTAATAAGGCCTTGCGGCCATATATAATTAGCACACCAAATAGAAATAATCTTCTATAGCTACTTTTTAGAATCTAGCACATTACCTTGCAACGTACCAAGCCCTAAACCTTATAATACTATATAGTTAATAGTTTTTTATAAATTTTTTGCTTATTATAAATTTTTTTTTAAAACTTGCTAATAATAAGCTTGTTTTTATTGCTTACTATACTTTTTAATAATTTAAATTAACACTTTACTTTTTTATAAAGTATAGCTATAAGTTTAGCTATATTTAATATTTTTATTATAAGTATAAATAAAGCTGTTTTTATAAAGCAGTTAATAATTATTAAAATTATATTATATATTAAGCTATTAGCTTTAGCATAAAATAAAAACTTTATAATAAAGTTTAAGCTAATTTTTTATTATAGTTAATTTAATAACAAAAATGTTTATAGTTTTTTAAATAGCTTATATTTTAACTTTTTAGTTTTTTTATACTTTGCATATATAATAATATATTTATAAACACTTTAATTTAGCTTTTTTTAATAAAACTTTTTTATAAAAGTTTAGCTATTTAATTAGCACTGCTTAAGCTAAAATAACTAGTTTTTTTTAAAAGTATAATACTTTTTAATTATTAACATAATACTTTTTATATATTTTAACTTATTAGTATATAATCTTTATTAATTTAATAAGTATTAAATTTTTAGTTTATAATTTTTTAATTATTTTATAAAATTGCTTTAATATATTTAATTTAAATACTATTTTATTTTAAGCTAACTTTTTTATTATAAAATATAAAATATATTAATTATAAACAATAGTTTTAGCGTCTTTTTTATTTTTTTAAAGCATATTTTTTAACTTTTTAACAATTTGTTTTGCTAACTAAGTTATTATTATAATCTATACTATATATAATTAATAAGTTAAGCATATATATTAGTACTTTTTACTTTTTTTTTTTTAAAAGTTTTTTATAATTATATAGTAAAGGTTTAAAATTAAATTAGCATATAGTTTTACTATTTATTTTTTTATTATAAAGTACTCTTTTAAGTATAGTTTTAATAATATTATTTAAGCAGTTTAAATATTTTATACTAACACTTTTTGCTTTTTATTTTTTAGTTTTTATTATTATACTATAATAATTTAAACTTTTTTTAATAGTTTGCTAAACAGCTAAATTTTTTTTTAAAATATAAAAACTATATCTTTATACTTTATTTTTTTTGCTATATAATTAAGCTTTTATAATAGTTTATTTGCTAAATTTAAAATGCTTAAATAATATTTAATATTAAAATTAAACTAAGCTAGTTTATATACTTAGCATGCTAACCTTTTTTAAAAATTGCACGCTAGCAAATTAATAACTTTTTATAATGCTATATAATTTATTTAAACTATAAAAAGCTTATTTATACCTTTAAAATATTAGCGCTAATACTTATAGCTTTTAACTATTGCTAAAAGTTTTTATTAGCTAGTAGCTTAATATATTTTTATATTTATTAGTTTGCATAATTAGTATATTATTAACTACTATTGCTTTTTATATAATTAAAACAAAATATTTAAAATAGCTTTTATTAATATATTTATTGTTACTTTAATTAAAAGTTTATTATTTTAGTATTAAAAAATAGTTACTAATATAAATACTTTTTTAAAGCTTTTAAAAGCTTATTTTATTTTTTAGTTTATTTAAATAAATAGCTATGCTTATTTTGCTTTTTTAACAATGCTATAATTAGCATAGTAATTTTAAAGTATTTAGCAATAAACTTTTTATAAAAGTTTGCAAATTTTAAAAATACTTAAATATTATATACTAACTTAAAAAACTTTTATTTTTAAATTATAGCAACCTTTTATAAATTTATTTTAATACTTTTAATAATAATAATAAACCTTAATAATTTTATTTTTATTTTAAAAAACTTATATTTTAATAGTTTAATAAATAAGTTATACTATTTTAAGTGCTTATAAACTAATTAAAAATGCTTATAATGTTATTTTTTATTATTTAAAAATATAATAATATTATTTAAATAGACTATATAAATATAATTTACTAGCCTTACTAATGCCTTATATATATAGCTTTAAAATATAGCTAGCATATTAATTAGTTTAAAAAGTATAATAATATACTTAAAGTGCTTATATTATATTTAAAAAGCAGTTTTTTATTAATTGCTAGCTTTAATATATATTTTATAGTATATATTTTTTAAATTTAACTTAAAATTTTTTTTAGCAAACCTTAAGCAATTTATAACTTTAAATATAAATAGCAAAAAATATTTATTTTTTACTATAACTTTATTTAATTTTTAATAGTTAATATAAAGCTTTATTATATTATTTTTTTTAGCTATAAATAAAATTAGCACGCTTATATTAGCTTATAATTAGCAAATTTTGCTTATTTATAAATTTTTTTTTAAATATTTTTTAAATACTTTTTTTTAAGCTTTTAAAGTTAAATAAATTAGCTTAAATAATACTTTAGCTCTTTTAATTAAATTAATTAAGTGCTTTACTTTTTTTAGCATAAAAAAATTTTTGTTGCTTTTTTAAAGTATAATTAGCAAAAGCTTTTTAAATATGCTAGCAAGTTAATAATAATATTTATAAGCTTATTGCTATTAATTTTTTAAAAAAAAGCTTTTTTTTTAACTTTATATTAGTAAGGTTTATAATATATGCTTGTTTGCTGCTAACTACTTTACTTATAAAGTTTTTAAAGTTAACCTTTTTAATATTATTAAAATATTATATTATAAAAGCTATATTTAAAATAATGCTTAAGCAGCCTATACTTAGCTTTAATAATAATAACTTAAAAATATTTAAATAAAAACTTTTACTTAGCCTTTTATATTAACTATTTAAAAAGTAGCTTTATATGCTTTATAATATTATAATATTTTTTTACTTAGCTTTATAAGCCTTAAAATAAAAATTATTACTTTTTATAAGCATTTTTTAGCTAAATTTTTATAAACTATATTAACTTATACTTTTATATTTATATTTATAATAAAATTTTTTTTAGCGTTTACTATTTAATAAAATTATAGCTACTTTTTTAAAAGGTTTTTTTAAACTAAATACTTTAAAAGTTTTTGCTAAAGTAAATTAAATATATTATTTTATTTTAGCTTAGCTTTTACCTCTTTTTTTTTTAATTTTAAGCTAAACTAAGTAGCAGTTATATTTTAAACTTTACTTTTTAGCTTTTTTAGCATTGCTAATTATTATTTAGCTATTAGCTACTTGCTTTATAATTTAAACTAATAATTTATAGCTATATACTTTAGCTTACTATAATTATAACATTTAAGCATTTTTTTGCTTGCTTATAATAACTTGCTTTAGTTATTATTTATATACTAGTTTTTTATATTTATAGTACAGCTTTAAGCTAAGCTTTATGCTTTTACTTTTAAATTATTTATACCTTGCTTATTTTTTAATAAGCTATTAAAAAGCATATGCTTTTTGCTATTTTTAGCTTTTTTGTTAGCATTTTATTAAACACTTTATTACTACTTAGCTTTATTTAATACTAAAACTATATTTTTAAAAATTACTTTTTATTTAATTAAAACCTGCTTAAAGCTTAACTAAGGTTTATATTAGTAATTAAAAGCTAATTATAAATTATTTTTAAACTAGCAATAGCTTTTTAGCTTATATATTAAAACTTGCTATTATAAAAATTTTTTTTTAAAGTTTTATTTTTACTTTAAAATAGTTTATATAATTATTTTTTAAAATTTTTTTTAAATAGCTTAAAGTTTATATTTTTTTACTAAATAAACTTTTAAAAGTTTTTAAGTATTGCTTTATTTTTTAAGTTTTTATAATTTAATATTTTATAATATATTTGCTAGTTAGTTTATAAGTTTTACTTTATTTAAGTTAATGCTTAAGTTATTTAAATAAAGTTTAATTAGCTAAGCTTTTATTTATTGCTTTTTTTAATTATAAATATTTAATTTTTAATTTTTATAGCAATAGCTTTTTGCTTAAGCCGTTTATAATTATATATAAATGCTTTAATATTATTTTTTACTTTTAGCTTTTACTTTTTTGCTAGCAATTATAATAACTAGCTAATTTAAGCTATTATAGCTACTGCTTATGCTAGCAGTTTATTATGCTTTATAAATCTACTTTTATAATGCTATAAATATAATTATAATTAGCTTAAAGTTTAATTAACTAAGCAACTATATTTTAGCTAATATAAACTTTAACCTTTTTATTTTTATAAACCTTTATACTAGCTATTTAAATTATTTAGTTTTAACAATTTAAAGTTTTTTTTATTAAATATTATAAGCTTTAAGCTTATAAGCTATTTAACATTTAAGTTATTACTTATATTTAACTTATTTAAGCAAAGTTTTAGTTTAATAGTAGCTATTTACTTAATAGTTATAAATTTTATAAGTAATACTTTTTATTTAAATATTATATTATAACTATTAAATATAAAAATAAAAAAGTATAAAGTTTAAAGCTTAGTACGTTATAAAATAATATGCTAAATTTTAAAAAGTAGCTATAAAAGATTACTTTTATTTAGTATGCTAATTGTGTATAGCTATAAGGCTTTATTAAGCCTTTAGCTAATCTTTAGAGAGCGGTCGCCGCGGTACGTACCAAGGTACGTACCCTATAGGTGCGTGCTGCAAGTACGTACCCAGTGGCGGCTTCCTTGTTACACCTTACTGCCTTTATAAATCCTTAACTTAGTTAGTTTAGCTAGGCCTTTAGCCAAGCTTTTAGCAAACCCTTTCTTAGCACGCAAACTAGCTAAAGTTAAAATAAAGCTATTTAAAGCTTTGTTAACATTAATTTTTACTAAACCTTGTTGTTAACCTTTATATTTTTAAAGTATATTAAAAAATAAATAATTAATAAGCTGCGTATGCTAGCAAGCAAGCTTAAAAATAGTACTTTTAATGCTATTGCAGCCTTTTTAAAAAAGTATAACAAGGCAAGGCTAGGCTTTAACCTTAAAAAAGTTTGCAATAAGTATGCTTACTTTTAAAAAAAAGCTATTATTTAGTTTAAACTTTGCTAAGCTAGTAAATTTAAGTAAAATAAAAATTTAAACATAATAATTACATTTAATAATATATAAAATAGCTATTTTAAAGTTAGTACTTTTACTAATAAATTTAGCAAAAAAGTATTTACTTTAAAATAAAGTTATAAAAATGCAGCCTGTTTTAAAACCTAAACTTTTAAAAACTGCAATTTTATAAAAAAAGTTTTTAATAATAAAGCTAGAGCTACTAGCAAACATATAATTAGTTTTTATTTATAAGCGCTTAATAATGCTATTAGCAAAATTATATATAAGTTAAATTTTAATTTTATAAACTTAAATAATAATAAAAAATTTTTTATTAAAAAAATAATTAAAAAGTATAACAAAGCTAAAAAAAAAACGCAAAAATGTTAAAAAGAACTTATAAACGCTATAAAAAGCTTATAAAACAGCTTTTGCTACTAATAGCATAATAGTTAAAAAAGGCTTAAAAGTAGTAGCTAGGTTTATAGTTAATACTAAAACTAAAGCTATAACTTATTATAGCTGCTAACTTAAAAAAGCTTTAAAAAAGCTATATAAAGCTATTATTAAAAATATAATTAATAAAAACTAAGCTAATATTATTGCTAAATTAATTGCTATAAAAAAATATAGCCTTGCTATATTTAAAGCTATGCTAATTGCTTAGTATAATTAATATATACTATATACTGTTAAAAAGTTAATTTTAAAGTATAAAAATAAAAGTGCAGCTTTTAATAAAGCTATAAAAAACGCTGCTAAAAATATAAAAAAAAAAAGTATGCAAAAAATAGTATAGCGTTATTAATAAAGTTAAAAAACTTTAAATAGCTTTAAAAAAAGCTTAAAAATAGCTTAAATAGCTTTAAAACAACTAAAAATAGTATTAAACCTATTATAAAAGTAGTAATAAAAGCAGTAGCAATATAAGCAGAGTAGTAAAGTAAGTAGGTATAAACAAGTAAATATTATAAAAATGTTATAAAATAGCACTAAAACATGTTTTTTTTAGTATTAGTTTTTTTTATTTAATAAGCTATATTATATAAAATTAACTTTTTATATAATTTTATATATAAATAAAATAATATTAAGTTTACATTGTTTTATAAAAATAAAAGTAAATATTATTTATAATAATTTAATATATAAATAAATAATATTATATATAATTAACTTTATATATATTTTTATATATAAATATAATAAGTATAAGTATACTTTATTTATTTTTATGCTTATAGCAATATATTTTATTTTTTACTAGCTAATTTTATATATAATTAACTTTATATATATTTTTATATATAAATAAAATAAAAACAAGCTAATATTAGTTTTATAATAAATAATTATATTAAAAATTTAAATTGCTATAATAACCTTATAACCTTGCTTTTTTATTTTAATAATATTTTATTGCTATATAAATTATATAAAAAATATAATTAAAACAAAACAATATAATATAACTTTATTAAAACTAATAATATTATAATTATGCTAGCTTTTTTAAATACACTTTAACACTATAAATAGCTATTATTAACGCTTAACTTACTGCTACCACCTTTACTTGCTGCTGCTTTTATTACTACTTTATAGTAGTTTTAATGCTATTTTTAGCTATTTTAAAGCTATTTAAGCTGTTTTTAAGCTTTTTTAAAGCTATTTAAAGTTTTTTTTTAGCTAACACTATAAAGTATAACTTTTATATTATTTTTAGTTTTATATTTCTTAAGTCTGTGCTTAGAAAGTTAACGCTAAAGCGTTTTTTAAGCTTTAAAAACGTATAAAGTGCAAAGTTATTATTATTAACTTATAAGCCTTTATTATTATATATTTTAACAGCTTTTATACTAATAAGGTTGCTATAATTAAGCAAAAAGTTATAAATGCTATAAGCAGCGTAAATAAGCTTAAAATAAGTATTAAAAATAAAAGCTAATTATATTTAAAAGCACTTAAAAGTATTTTTTAGCTTTTTAAATGCTTTTTTAATTACTATATAAAGCTAATTATAACATAGGTTATAAAGCTTTTTTTTTATTAATAGCTTTAACGCATTCTTAGCAGTTTTTTATAAGTAATAATAAGTTTTTTTATAAGGTGTAAAAACTTTACACCTTATTATAAACTTTGCGTTACTTAGCAAATAACTACTTTTAAGTATAACTAAGTTGCTACTATTAATAGCGTAGCTAAAAATTTTTACATTGTTTATAAAGCTTTTTTAGCTTGCTAATAAGTAAGTAAACCTGCTTTTAAAGTTATAAATTGCTAATATATTAGTAAAAATATAGCCTTTACAATTTTTTTAAGCCTTACAATTTTTTTTAGTTCTTATAACCTTTATTATAAAGTAAAAGCTATTTATAGCTTTAATAACGTTTTTAAAATATAAGTAAAACTTAAGGTTTAAAGCAATTTTAAAGTATATTTTTATTAACTTTAACATTAAAATTACTAACCTTGCTAGCACTAATATAGCCTTAAAAACTTTATAAAAAGCTAAAAAAATAATAGCATTACTTTTAATAAGTAATTTAGCAATATTATAAGTAGTTATACTTTAAGTAATTATATAAAAAAAAATAGTTAACTTTTTGTTAACAATAAGCTTTAAACTTAGCTAAAAGTTAGTATTAGCTAATAACTACCTTTAAAAAGCGTAGTAAATATTTTTAGTTATTTAAAATATTTTTTTAAAAATGTTTATTACTAGCTTTTAAAAGCCTACGCATATAATGCTTTGCAAAAATATTATTATTAATATAAATGCAAGGCTTAAATAAAGCTTTAAAATAGGTTACTATAAGAGCTATTGCTATAGCTATAACATAGTAGCAAGCCTTTTAAAAAAACTTTTAATTTTATTAAATTTAAGCTATTTTAGTATGCTATAGCATAGTAAAAAAAGTATAGTATTATAAAAATGCAATAAAGGCTTGCTTAGGCCTAAAATATTATAGTAGCGCTAACATAAGTTAAAATTATGTTATATAATTTAAATAATTAACTTAAGAGGTGCTAATAGATTATGCTAAAAGCCAAAAAAATTTTTTTTTTTTTTTATTAGCTAAAGTTATTAAGCAGTAAAAAGTAGTAATAAGCTAGATTATAGTAGGGTTAACCTATAATCTGTTTACTAAATGCATAGCTTATAAAAATAGCTTATTTTTATAAGTTTTAGCTATAATCTATTTTATAAACACATCCTTACTTGCAAAAATTATTACTTTGGCTTATTGTGAGGCTCTAGACCATGCCAAGGACCATGTAGAATAACGTTATTTTGGTGTTGAGGGCTTGAACTGCCTTTTTGCGCTGTTTTAAACTTATCTACAGCCCTTTTAAAGGCCTTATATGCCCCCTTAGCAATACAGGGCCACACACCGCCGTTTTGGAGGGCTAGAACGCTTATTATGAGGCCATAAAGGCAAACAGGCCGTTTGTGATGTTGTTGTTGTTGAGGGTTGAGTCGCCACCTCTGTTGGGGGCTCTGTTGAGGGCATTCGAAAGGGTCTGTATCTAGTGTTTGTAACGTATAATAAGGCCACCTTCGTTGCATAGTAGTCAGTAGTTGCAAATAGAAAGCAAGTCACCTATTACTTACTGCCATTATAGATTCCTAACCCAGTCAGTTTAGCTAGTTGGCCCACGAGGCCGCCACCCCCCTCCTCCCAGCGCGCAGCCTGGCCAAAGCCAAAATGAAGCTATTCAGAGCCTGGTGAGGGCTTGAGCCTATGCATTGCATAGGCTACTGTTATGGCTACAAGGCGGCGGCGAGCCCTTCGAAAGAGCGTTTGATTTTGTTGAATTCGGGCCATTTTGGTGTGCTATAGCGCAGTGAAGAGGGTCAAAATGCAGTGAGGGGGCCTGATTAGGCCTAAAACACCATGGTAACGCTAACATATGTTAAAATTACGTCATATAAGTAGAAAAACTACCTCGAGAGTTGTTTATTGCTTATGCTAAGAAAATAAGAAGAATTCTGCTCTGGCATTGGCTACAAGTGTTGAGCAGTGGGGAGCAGAAATAAGTATGATTATAGTGGGGATAAGCTGTCAGCAGTTTATGAAACAGGTTGCTTACCGAGATGGCTTATCCCTATAATATTAAGCCATAAGCAAAAAATGAAACACCCCCTCATCAGTGACTGGCAGATATGAATTCATTCAGTTGTGATGCATGGTACTTTAACAGCAATGGCTGTGCCACTAATACTCCAGCCACAGTGGGGTTGAGGAAATCCACCCGCGACCTTGAGCACAAACTCAGGCAGGTTGTTTCGAGCAGCATCAATTGTCTATTGTCGTGCCTTGTACGCGACGATGGCATTAAGCTAGGTATGTAATCCTTCATACGGTAGTGGAAACTTGGTTCTCGCAACGGCCTCAGCCTCATACCAATGGGCGCAACGTTTACGACAAATCTCACAACATCGCTTCTACGTCGGTCAAATATCTCGATCTCGGACCTACGTGTTCAAACCTAATGTTCCTTCGCAACATCTCCCGACAACCTAGAAGTTCCACACTATCCCCAAATCCCGCACACACGGCCTCCGAATGCGATACAAGACCTATCTCGATCCAGATCCGGTTTAGGATAAACGCCGTAGGCATGGAGAATTTGGCTGCTCTATTCGACCCTTCCTAAGTGCGCGATTATCGAGACGCGACAAAGTCGGCAACATGGCACTCTCCGCTTGTGCTACTCCCCTGCTTCTAGTGCGGTCCCTCAATTGCCGCTCCTGCTTCGACTTTCGAATCAGTCATCATTAGCAGCTGCGCGACATCTTTCTGCACTACATCGCAGGCGTAAGAGCCTAGTACGTTGCTAAAATTAGTACGTAAAACATATCTGTGTGTGGTAGGATAGGAAGCAGTGCCTAGGAATTTTGTTTTATCACAAAATTAACAGCCGAGCGCTAAGGCAATGATAAACATCTCTGATAGGCAGGACAGTGATACACTCCCTCAAGGGGTGGCATCATTGAATGGCGCATCTCCACTCAATGGGAAGCTCTGCCTCCCATTGTGATTCGATTAGAGATTAGATAAGGACTGCGCACATATTGGAATCTGCCTGCAGATTCTAATATGCAGTGGTCCTCTCTTCTACATCATCGTTTTACTCAATATATACTATACCCCAGAGAATACCATATCAGACAGAATCTGGCTCACAACCAGTAAACTATATTTAAAAGCACACGCAGCAAGTTAAAACCAAGTTAATAAAGGGAATATAAATAAACAAACAATAGTGCTAAAGACAAAGTCACATTATAAATAAAGACATAACTAGTTAAAACGTTATAATAATATATAGATCATAAAGAGAAAGGCAATGTTATAAAGAGATATTAGCAATACATATATATAATAAGATTACCCCCCCCCCCCTTTAAAGGCCAAGACCTCATGGGCCACTTCTGGCCAAAACCGCCTACTGCAATTAAAGGCCTCGCTACTTATAACAAACAAGGTTATAGTTAATTACCTAGCGCCTTTAATTATAATATAGTGTTTTATTTTTAATTTTATTGCTTTAAGGCCCTTACCTGCCTTTTTAGGCCTTGTAAGCACCTTATAATTACTTGCATTATTTTTATATAATACTTTATTATATAACTTTAGTTTAGCTTGCTAAATATTAGCTATATATATAAAGGCTTTATTAAGTGTAAGCTTTATATTTTAACGCATTTAAGCTTGCTTTTAAGCTACTTTAAGCTTTAAAAGCCTTATAATATAAAATCTTTTAAGCTAATATAGCTAATATTTTATTATAACTACTTAGCTAGTTTATAATTAAGTTAATATAATTTTTAGCATTTTAAAAACGTTTTAATAATATTTAAAATAATAAAAGCTAAAAAATTAAGCGTATATAGCTGTTAAAAACAAGGTTATAATATTATAATAATAAAAGTAATAGTAATAATAATAATAATAATAATAATAATAATAATAATAATAATAATAATAATAATAATAATAATAATAATAATAATAATAATAATAATAATAATAATAATAAATATAATACTATAAAAAAATATTAATAGTATATATATATAATAGTATAATATACTAAGTGCAAGTATATAATCTATATTATTATATTTTAATAATACCTATTTAACCTTATAAAGTGTTTTTATATACACTATAAAAACTTTTAATTTTTTTAATATAACGTATCCCACGGGTTAATTATACACCTAGGTTAATTACACACTTTTTTTTCTATATAAAAAACGTTTATACGTAATATTATAAGTTAGCCAATATTAATTTTATAATAATATAAATAGTACTAGTTAATTTTTAACTAAATAATAAGTTTAAATATAATTTTTTTATATTTATAATATTTTTATTTAGTAGGTTATTAAGGTTGTAAATAAATAAAGATAATTAAATAAATCTTAGCAAAAAAGGCTGTGCGTAAATTTATAACTTTATTAATTTTAGTTATATAATAATAAAAATATAACTATTAAATTTTTATTAAAATAAAAAATCTAGTAGTATTTTTTTTATTTTAATTATTTATATATTAAACTAGTTATATAATATTATAATATTTATATTATAATATAATCCTTGCTAAAAATTATATAATTTTTGCTTAGCATATTGCTTAATAACTTGCTAAATAAAAATATTATAAATATAAAAAAACTATATTTAAACTTATTATTTAGTTAAAAATTAACTAGTACTATTTATATTCTTTTAGCATTAATATTAGCTAAGTTATAATGTTGCGCACGAACATTTTTTATATAGAAAAAAAAGTGTGCAATTAACCTAAGTGTGCAATTAACCCGTGGAATATGTTAATATATTTAAAAATAATAGCTTTATATAATTTTTTAACTATATTTTTAGCAAGCTAAAAAGCTTACTTTTAATAATATATAAAACATAGGTTTTTACTTTTAACTTTAGCTTTTTTTTTTAATATTATAAACATTATAATATTTAATAACTACACTATATAATTATAATATAGTTTATAAAATATTAGCTATATTTTATTTAATATATATATAAAAGGGACGTACCTTCCTTAAGGACCGACCGTTAAGAAGGTACGTACCGCTCGCGCAAGCTCGCTAAAGGCAAGCCAAGAATTAGCCAAAGGCCTAATAAGGCCTTGCGGCCATACACAATTAGCACACTAGATAAAAATAATCTTTTATAGCTATTTCTTAAAATCTAGCACATCACCTTGCAACGTACCAAGCCTAAAACCTTATAATATAAAGCTATAAAAACTTTTTGTTAGTATATAAATTATAGCTATTATATATTAAAACTATTTATATATTATTATATTTAGCTTTTTTAAAAAGTATAAAAATATTATTAAACTATTTTATATTTATATTATTATTTATTTACTTTTTATAACTTATATAAAACTGCTAATCTTTTTATAAGCTATAATTTTAATTAAAAAACTATTAAGTTTATATATAAACACTTATAAAAATTATTAATAGTAAAAAAACTATTTTTAAGCTTTTAATATACTTTAAAAAATAATTTATTTGCTTTTTTTTTATATCTTTTTAAAAAGCTTTAAAAGTATATAGCCTTATAATAACTTAATAATTAAAGCTTATGCTTTAGCTAATGCTTATTTTGTTTATATTATTATAATAAAGAAGCCGCTACTAAGTACGTACTTGCAGCACGCACCTATAGGGTACGTACCTTAGTACGTACCGCGGCAACCGCTCCCTAAAGATTAGCTAAAAGCTTAATAAGGTCTTGCGGCCATATATAATTAGCACACTAGATAGAAATAATCTTTTATAGCTACTTTTTAAAATCTAGCACATTACCTTGCAACGAACTAAACCTTAAACCTTATAATTATAAAAGCAGTTTATAAAAATATAAGCTATTTAAAAAGCTTTTAAACAATAAAAAAAAAATATTAATAGTAGTTGCACTAATATATTTTATAGCTATATTTGTTACCTAGCTATATTTGCTACTTTTTCTTACCTTTATATAAACAATCTTTTATAACTTAATTATATAATAAAAAATTAATTTAAACTATTTAAAATTAGATTTGCTAAATGTTTTTATTTTATTTTAATATATTTATATATTATAGTTAGGCTTGCTATATATTTTATAGCGTTACATATAAGTTTTTTATTTTTTTATATAACTACTACTTGTACGCCTTTTTATTATTTTTTATATAATAGCAGCTCTAGCAGTTTATAACTTTTTTATATTTTATAATTTTATTTTTTTTATATAACGTATTTTATAGCTATATTTGCTACCTTTTTTTACCTTTATATAAACAATCTTTTATAATTTAACTATTAATATAATAAAAAATTAATTTAAACTATTTAAAATTAAATTTGCTAAATATTTTTATTTTATTTTAATATGTTTATATATTATAACTAAGCTTGCTATATATTTTATAGCATTGCGTATAAGTTTTTTGCTTTTTTATATAACTATTATTTATATACCTTATTATTATTTTTTATATAGCAGCTACTTTAGCAGCTTATAACTTTTTTATATTTTATATATAAAATAATTTTTTATTTTATAATTTTGTTTTTTTTATATAGCAATATTGTTAGGATGCAATAGTGCAGATTGCATACTCGCACTCTATGCACTGTACCGCTATGTATATATACTGCTAATATTTCTCTATAGCATTACCTTCTTCTTTATTATCATTATATTATATTACTAACCCTTTGTTATCATGACACTGTGACCTTGTCCTTAACAAATATTAACTAAGTTAATTATTTGCTATATAAAAAGTTGCAACTTTTTTTTTTAACAAAGCTAAATAATATATAATAGCTATTATATTATATATAATTTGCTATATACTTTTAATAATATAAGTTAATAACTAAGCTATTTTAATATTATATAATAAAATATTTAATAAATATAAACTAAAATATTATATTTTATATATTATTTAAAATAATAAATTGCTAAAATAAAAGCAAGCTATTAAATAAAGTTTTAATTATAAAAATAATTAAATAAAAATTTAGCTAAGTAATAATATATTTTAGGTTATATAGCACTAATTTTATATTTTAAAAACCTTTTTATATATTAGCTTTTATTATTAATATATTAAAAATATTAAAAAAATATAAATAAAAATTCTTTTTTTAATATATATATAATATATACTTATATTAAATATTTTTTTTATAACTATTTTAAAAAGCTAAAATAGCTAATATTAAAAGGCTAAAGCTTATATAATAAATGTGCTAGCATATAAAGTATAATAATATTATTATTTTTATAATACTTTTTAAAATTATATAAATAATAGCTTTTATAGCTATTAAAAATTAAAAGTTAATATATACTTTTTATATAATTATTTATATATTAATTAAAATATTAAATTTTATTAATATTTTAGTTATTTATTATTTAGCTATTTTTTATAGTTGTAATAACTTAACTATTAAGCAATAAAATGCTTTTATATTAAAATAATAAATAGTTTTTTTTTATAATAATAATATATAGCAAAATAATATAGCTATATAATAAAATAGCTTAAATAATTATAGCTTATTTATAATTGCTTTGCTATACTGCTTTTAAGTTTTTTATATAATTAAATATAGTTATAATTATTTTAAATAAATTTTTATTTATAATAAATTTAGTTTTATTAAAATTATATATATATATTTTAAACTTTATATTTTACTATTATATTTTATATAAAAGCAAACTTTTTGCAATATTTAAATAGATTTTTATATAAAACGCGCTAGTAATTAATTTAGCAATTAAAATATATTATAAAAGCTAATTATTATTATATAAAAGTAAAAGTTTAGTTTTTGCTAACATATTTTTTATTGTATAACTTTAATAATTAGTTAGCTATACTTTTAATATTATTATATTTAAATAAAAATAATTATATAATAAAATTAAGTATATATTATATAATAGCTTGCTTTTTAAATTTAATAAGTTTTTAATTATTAGTAAACCTATTAAATATTATTATATAACTATATTTTTAGTTAA
>Ga0247782_1000578_pt1 | contig 15790 bp, 9 predicted proteins | sample UWRJL019104C5_FD_179928 | JGI IMG/M metagenome (GOLD analysis project Ga0247782, IMG submission 179928) | Plant litter microbial communities from Arlington Agricultural Research Station in Wisconsin, United States - UWRJ-L019-104C-5 | ecosystem: Environmental > Terrestrial > Plant litter >...
CGCCACCACAACACCCCCCCCCCCCCCCCCCCCAAGAAGAAAAAAAAACACGTCCTTAAGAAATTACTAAAGCCATTCCTAGATCCTACTCAGCATACGAACAAAAAATGAACACCCCGCAAGGCGACCCCAAAGCCCATCCGCTAGCCGAGTTCGAGCATGGGATGACGGGGACGTGTCTCTGCGGCTCAGTTCGGGTGACCATCCGTGACAACGAGCTCTTCACGCGCCGCCGTGGCCACCTTTGCCACTGCGCCAACTGCCGCAAAGTAGCCGGCAGCTATGTGGCGGCGAACCTGATCATCGAGACCGAGAAAGTCGAGATCGAAGATCAGAAGGGCACATTGAAGACGTACGAGGATCGCGATACGTTGTCTGGTAATCCGGTCTTTCGCTCCTTTTGCGGCGTAGATGGAAAGTAAGTGAACATTACTAGTTTATTACCCTAAGATTTGTGTGTGTATGTATGTGTGTGGCGGGGTGAGAGAGGGAGAGAGGTGGGCAAGGGCTCGAACAAACTTTTGGACAACAAGAGAGCTAATTGAATTGCTTTACGATAGTCCGATCAAATCCGAGTCGGGCGCTTTACCCGGGAAGGTCATTCTTAAGATGGGCATCTTCCCGCGTATTCCGGAGCCCGAGACCGAGAACTTCGCACTGCACAGACACCCCTGGCAGCCCAATCTCGAGGGAACGGTCAAGCATACACTCACGCGCAACAGCAGAATACTAGATGAGTAAATAGTTAACTAGATTAGGTAGCAGGCAATACACTCATGATGAATACTAGTCGCAACTGCGAGTAATCAAATAGTAAGTAGTCCGTGCCAAGATCGTACTGAGACGGTGGAGGCTGAGTGCCAAGAGTGCTAGTATTGCTACTAGTGTGGAGGGTGGGCCTAACCACCAGGGGGTTTCTATTTTTATTTTATTTTCTTCAAGTAGATAGCTTCACTTTGCTTACCAACATGCTCAACGCATGTGTTGAATTGACTCTATTTTCCCTTCTATTGACGTGTCCGAGTTCATCAGGTCTCTCTAGGTGACTGGTGTATACATGTATGAGCGGCCTTGAGCCGCGTAGTATATGGCATATCCATCTCAACATAGGTGGTAGATTAGATTCCAGTTCTTGTCTTAAATTAAACAAAGCCGGAACTAAGCGGGCGCCTGGTCCTCCGGGAGCAATAAGGCTGAACCTAGTATGCGCCTCGTCTGCCTAGGCTAGGCGAGACAACATAAGCCGCGTGAACGGCGCATGCACTCTTTGTCTTTGCTTCCCTTGCTGTGCCATTCCTCTTCGTCGCGTCACTCATTTCTCGTCTTTATCCTCATTACCCAGCGCTCTTTACATCTATTCGCGTTTCGCAAGATCCCCTCTCTTACCTTCGAATATAATGGCGGGTGCACTGACTTCATCCTCCACAATCTTCAACACCATCGGCATCATCACAGCCACAATCTTCCTCATCCGAGCCCTCAACCTCATCGCCATATACCTCCGGCCGTCCAGGCTGAGCCGATATGCGCACACGTCGCCAAGCGGGCGAGAGCCCTGGGCTCTCGTAACCGGGTCATCCGACGGGATCGGTCTCGCCATGGCGCGGGAGCTTGCCTCCGCGGGTCTGAACGTAATAATTCACGGACGCAACGGCGAGAAACTATCGCGCGTGCGGGATTCGCTGCAGAAGGCGTTTCCGAAACGGTCTTTTCGGGTTCTGGTCGCTGATGCGAGTGCTGTGGCCTGTGTTGCGCACGCACCCTCACAAGCACAATCGGAACTTCTAGCGCATGGGACAGCAGAAACCCCAGAAGTAGCAGCAAAGCCAGTAAACTTCGAAGCCATAAGATCCCAGCTCAAAAACATACACCTGACAATCCTCATCAACAACGTGGGCGGGGGGCCCCGTTCCCCTCGCTTCGTTCCCCTGACCGAAATGCCGGAGCAAAAACTGATATCGAACATCAGCCTCAACGCCTTATTTCCCTTAAACTTAACACGCGCGCTTCTACCCTTGCTCAAGCGCAACAGTTACGGTAATAAGCCGACGCTTGTTCTGAACGTGAGCACGTTGATAGATACGGGTGTGCCTCTTTTGTGTAGTTATAGCGCTAGTAAGGCTTTTATAATGGCTTTTACGAGGGCTGTGCGCTGGGAATTGGCTATGGAAAAGGGGGAGAAGGAAGAGGAAGAGGGAGAAGGAGGAGGAGGAAACGGGGACGTGGAAGTACTGGGTGTAAGGGTAGGAAGAGTCACAGATGCTGATGGTTCAACTGCTCCCCCGTCTTTCTTCATGCCTGATTCGAGGACCATGGCCAAAGCCGCGCTGGCTAGGGCGGGCTATGGGTATGGCGTTGTGGTGGGCTATTGGAAGCATGCGCTGCTGTATTATTGCAACGCGTGCGTCGTTGCTGTGGCCCCGAGGTGGGCCGGGGATGGGATCTTGATGGCTGCTATGCGGCGAGAGAGAGAGGCGGATGAGAGGGACTCCCAGAGGAATAGATGATTATCATACGCCACTAATTGTTGGTATGTAAGTTTACGACCTAGATGTGCATATAAGGTACTAATCTTGGTTCACGTTCAGCATGGAAGCAGCAGGGTTTTCATAATCATGAGTCTTTATTCAATGCGATGGGTATCAAATCAATCCTAAGACCACCGTGGAAGAAATTCCATCCCATATTTACCTAAACATGGCGTAGGCCATCGTATACCTGCTCATACACCGTTATGCTTCGACTGCCTGAGTCTATCCTTACAGAAATTGTCTGACTATCATAGTGATTAACTTTAATAACCAAATCGGAAGGTACTGTTGCTTCCAAGATTCTTGGAGGCCCAGCCGAGGCGGGGAGACCCCTGGGTCTGGTCAAAGACGACGAAGGCGGCCTTGAGGGCGATGTCGCCGTAGATGGAGAGGCCGATGTCGGTATCGGGCTGGATGCCACCGAAGCAGGTCTCGCCGGACTCGTCGGCGGGGGCGTAGTTGATGTACTTGCCCGGGATAGTGATGGAGGCGTCGCCGGGCTTGAAGGTGAGGTCGGGCAGCGAGGAGTCGCAGGGGAAGACGTAGCCGCCCTGCTGCTGGTCGAGCTTGGCGCCGTTCACGCCCTTGTAGTAGGCGTCAACAACGGCGTCGGGGAAGAGGGCGAGCGTGGTGCCGGTGTCGGCAATGCCCGTCACGGACTCGCCGTTGATGTCGGCGCTGAAGCCCCAGTAGCCCTCGCTGTCGTCAACGTCAACGTACGAGATATCACCCGTGTACTTGGAGTTGTCGATGACGCCAAAGTCGTACGTACCAGCGGTGTGGTACTTGAGGTCGGCGGTCCAGGCGGCGACGTCGAGATTTTCAGCGGCGTTGTCGAACCAGGTCTTCTCGGCCTGGGGAGTAACGGTGTTCAGCTTGCTGAAAGCTAGACCGAGCAGACCGTCGTTGTTGGAGTCCTGAGCGAACTGGTCGGAGACCTTCTTGGCGGACTCAACAGCCTGGGTATTCACGCTGACACCCCCGACCTCGACGACGTCGTGGTAGACCGAGCCGCTGGAGGCGCTTCCGTCACCGTAGCTGATGCTCCATGTAGCACCATCGACCTGCTTGGCTGTCGAGGAGCTGTTGGGGTCATACTGGGCCTGTCCGTTGACGGAGGACTCAGGGGTCTCGGTGCTGAAAACCCATAGATCGGAAGAGCCGGAGTCGAAGTCTAAGTTCAATGTTTGGCCGGGGGTACCGATCTTGACGGGAGTCAAGTACTGAATGTCGTACTCTTCGGGGCTAGCCGTGGCGCTGCCGGAGTCACGCTTCGCCTTCTTGGCGGCGTTATACTTGGCAACCGTCTTAGCCAGACCCTCGGGCAGGCGGGCGCCATACTTGTTGTAGGCCTTGGCCATCTGGTATGGGCCATGAGGCTTGAAAGCAGTGTTGGGAACCTGGTTCACCGAGAAGGAGCCTTTTGTGGTGCCGACCTTGCTCCTGAGGGGAGTGGCGGCAGCCAAGCCGGCGAGCGCGGCAGTGAGGGCAACGGCAGTGGGCTGAGGAACCATTTTGGAGACTGTAACAAGTATGGGGTACACCGAGTTTAGAGTTGATGGGAGGAGGGGAGTAGTTGGGGGGAGCGATGAGGATGGTCGTGTGAAAGCAGGCCTCTAAAGCTGACGGGAAACTGAGAGTCTTATAGACGAGGACCCGAATTCACGGCGGACATGATGCAGATCACTGGCGGTACGTATCCCAAGCTTAGAACCGCGGATCAGCCTGAGCCTCCGTGAGGAAGCCTGGTGACTGCCATCTATGATTGGCTTCATGTTGATGTTGTCATCTGCCTTTCTTTTGCCTTACAGCCACTGAACCCGACGGATGCTAGATATGGACAATGACAATCTGTGGGCCATGTGGGTGCCGTTATGTGGACTCATCACGTCGATCCCGGCCCTACTGCAGGTCCGACCGAGGAAGAACATCTGGAAAAGGAACATAGAAGCGTGAAGCAGACAGTGATATGGATGTTAAGCTAATTCGGCCCGTTGGATTGGAACCAACTGCTGGCATCAGTTAGAGATCGACCAGCGTGGCGAGGGGCATGAGTTGTGTGTAAGCATCAGGCAATGCGATGGCACGATAACTTTGGTACGGTAAGGGCAAGGAGCAATAAACACGGAGCATATCAGAAGCCAAGATACATAGAGGATACTAGGTTCCAAATCTGAGCATCTTTTGGTTAACAGATAGTCGGCAGATACGTACATACTGTACATAGTTTTCTCCTATTCCCCCGGAGAAATTCCTTTATCCTCTGTCGGGATGTCGTGAGAAACACTCACCTTATGACACGATTCAGTCCTTAATTCGATACGTTGCCTCCTATTATTTATTAGCCATTGGCTATCCGTATGTGTCGTGTATGTGAAAAGGATTGACTGACGGTGGTTATTGGTGACGGTAGTTGGAGCGGTGCCGGCGATTTCATGCGCTTATTGACCTATCAGAATCTAATCTGCCTTCCACTCCCTGTCACTTGAAGCACTGGGACTAGATTCTGCCAAAGCCCCCATCCATTACTAGGGTTTGTGCTGTCATTAAGGTGCTGAGTTAGCATGGGGTCCGCATGGGGCATTGCCGGATCGACATCGCAGTTATCGATTTCGAGAAGGCGATAAAAAGCGAATGGAGGGCTAAGGGTTGGTGCTTTGATCAGGAACAAAACAGGGAACCCGCCGCCAATACTAGCATGTGTTAGTCCATAAGTCTACTATGAGTATGCTCACCCACACGTTAGACCTTCTCGAGGAGGCGACGATTGGCGGGCCAGGGGAGATGAAACAATGGAAGCTTCCCAGTGGAGATGCGCTAACATCAAAACCTGACATTCTCGTGCTGCCTATTAAGGATGGTCCCTTTTCCTATGGATTCCTATCTTCTGTCCATCCTCAAATCTTACCCACACCCAATGAACAGTCAACGACGCTTCTTACGATTCAGGCAGGTGTTTGTCGGCCTTTTCGATGCCAATTGCCTCTATGCCTCCTTTTTTTTTCACGATGCAACCTGTCACTTGTGTCATCCCGCGAGTATAATCCAGACAAGCTTTACTCCCCATCTCTTAGCTACTTGGCTGCAGCGCCAAGTGACCTGTCTCCTGATTCTAGATCCTATTATTGATGAGGCTCAAAGTGTAGAGATTATTTTCGAAATATGCGTGATATAAACAGCTATACGGGTTGGGATCGTGAAGGCGCAGCTCAGCGAGCCACCCTTATCATTATGCAATAAGTGATTCGCGGTCAGGTTGATTGATGCTGCAGTTCTATTTTAATCGCCTCTTACCTACTGCCTACTGCGTCACAGCATTGCCCGATGGTCGTACCTCGGAACTCCTTGAATCGTTACCCAGACAGGACAGCTCTTCACAGTAAGGAGACAACAGCTCGCTGGCCGGGGCATAAATGATCACCATGATCACTGCTATAATTGCCCAGCTGGCTACTCCCTTTATGCATCAGTATCTGTCATGCAGCTACGAGGACGAAGATCATCTCGGACTATTCCCAAGCAGGAAGCTTGGCATTGAAATGCGGTTTTAAACCAGACATTGTCCCGCGATTTAATCTCGAAACGTTACTTTCTCTATCTGCCGTCATTGCAAGTCGATAAAACGACAGCTGCTAGTAACTAAGGGAAAGCGGAATTGCATTCTGATATTCTGTCCCCTTCAGCCATGCTTATCTCCGCCCTTGACATGTCCAAGGTGAAGATGTCCGAGGTCTTTTCACAGCCTAGGTAGTTAGTAAGCATTGATTGTTTAATTACATCTTTTACTCGCGTTATCTGCCTTCTGTCTTGAGGCTTTTTGGCCGTTCACATGTGAGGCCCTTTGCAACACGATATCCCGCGCGCGACTATCTCGGCCACCCCGGAAGCCGCTAAAGACTTTGGTAAACTTTTTCTCGAGGAAACCTCCGCGGGAATTCTCTTAGACCATCTTAGTCTCGTTTACGTATGTGTCTGCTGATGCTAATTGACGTTCATTGTCAAGATAAGGGTGGAAATGGGTTGGCGGCGGTTACCGCCTTTTTGCTTTTCCTTTGATTGCTCCAACTACGACCGGGGTAGCTGGGTAGCGCAGAAAGAGAGACGATCTTGAAATTCAGCTCTCTTTGCTCTTCATATGTTCCATTCTATCGCCTCTCCTCTTTTCAATTGGATTGCTTTGAATTTCACTTATCCGTAGTATATTTCTCATAGGGACTCATAAGGACCTACATATCAAGAAAACCTTGTTTTACGTGGTTGACTGATTGGCGTACCGCGACTAACTTCGGAGCAATCATTTATTCCAACACTGACATTCTACAATTACGATATAAGTCATGCTACCAAAGGAATTTTAGGTGGTAGTAATGTTGATTAAAGCTCTTCTTCCAACTGACGCTCATGCAGTTTCAGTGTTGGACATACACTTTGAAGCTTCTTGCTGGTTGAGCCAAGCTTTTGCCAACATGGACTACGACTCACATCATCATGAACTAACATTCACAGACGAGAAACAATGCTCTTCAAGCAGCGGGTGCTGGCTATACACACATATCGCTCGCACCTGAAGACAAAAAGTGTTGGCATCCATTTATACATACATATAGATAGGCACAAATAACTCACCTATGCCTCATGGCCCTAAGGGCTTGAGTGACCGTAACAGCGTATTTATACTCCTGGCGTGAAAGCGATCAATCAGGGACCTACATGAGCAAGTGTTAGACGCATTTTAGGTAAGATAGCCTCAAGGACACGCATGTAGTCATACTAGGAGATGCTTGAAGCTCAACGTCAAGTACCATGGACCTTTCGTGAGAATTATTCATAGTTGTCTCCCTCCTCTTAAGTGAGCATGGGAAAGCTCTATGTGATATAAAGCGAGCGGGAGAGAGGTACATACACACAAAGAGAGAGAGAGAGAGAGAGAGAGAGAGATGGCATGAAGGAGAATACCAATGGTGTCTATCAGTTACTCAAAGCAAAAGAACATCCTCTGAATGACTACCTAAACTAGACCTTAGCTTTCCTGACATGTATATCTATCCTTTGTTTCATTGACACTTATATGCATGTCGCATCTTTGTGTAATAGCATATTCATAAGCCCACACAGTGATGACCACTTTCCAGTGTCACCCTCAGGCTCACGAGTTGAATTACCCTCCTAACCCTACATCTAACATAGTAAACCCCCTCGCAGCTCCTTATAACCACATGCCCAGCCTATGAATAGTGCCACGTTTCGGGGCAGCGACACTCGGTGACCGTAACCGACCCGGATGGTTTATCAAATAATCAAATGTTCACCCCGTAGTATGGGCACATGATCCTCTTCGTGTTACGCACTATTGTGCTCCTACTACAGTTCTCCCTAAGACAACAGCCCGCACATATAGTCTGCTGTAGTCTATTCAAGCCATCGGACTGGGTCGATATTTATTCTTTAGCGCATCTCCCTAAGTATCCATATAGGGAGGAGAGTGGACTCCCATGTCAGCGCCCTCGACGGAGGCGAGTTGATGATAACTCGAGGCTATAGCTGGGACTCAACAACGGTTTGCGCTACTATATAGCATGGGCTGGCTACCTGGTGTGTAGGAACCCTGGGAACGAGCTGTTGAACTTGGAGTGTGTAAGTAATCTCCATTGTCTTGTAAAACTGCGTTTAAAATCCCGAATTGGATCTAACTAGTGGAGCGGCCGTTGCCCCATGTTAGGCTTTCATTACGGCGATCGGGACGCGATTGCAGTAGGTAGCCCTTTTTGAGGCGGCGGTCGATAATATTTTCAGAGCACTTTAAGCCAAAGGGAAACAAAAGAAGGAGCGAATGGCTTTACTTGTTAATATCGTGGGTTTAAATACTAGGCATACACACCTCTTTGTTGTGACTCTATCAAAAGACGCCGTAGTATCGGCGAAAGACGTTCGGTCGGGGGCGCTCCGAAATGGGGCTCCGCTCTTCAGAGGAACTTCCATCACGGGGCATATGTCCCGGGCTTCCTGGAGCTTCACAGAAGTTTGACATCCTCCGGGAACGGGAAGGTGAGACAGGCAACAGCCACTTGGGCCTTCCCAGAGGCTTGCACCTGCCGTACAGCAGGCACCCTTCTACAGGTGTCGTACTCCACTCATTCACTCCGTGGCACGCGCCCCCGGTATTTGATTCCCGGAAGCACTCAAAGTGCAATTTCCGGATATGTGCGTGAAGACAAACGGCGGCATAACAATTTGGATGAGGGGCTGGGGGTGAGTGGGTACACCGATTTATGAACCCTTAGTACGTACTTGGACACCCAGGCAGTATCAACTGTTGTGCCACCGTAAGTTGTAGCTTGTGAGTCGTAGCACGGCTGGGTATCTTGTCTGGACGCTGGAGAGAGCCCTCATTTTCTAGACGACGAATGCCCCTACTACCTACGTACACGCCGTGTGTCATCGTTGCACTTGCACAAAGTGCACAGCACGCTACTTCGATTTCTACATATTTACTGTTGTCCGATGCTTGGGGTACAACCTGCCTTTTGGCCGAGGATGTCCAAGTAGCCTCTTGCACGACCGAAGCTTATGACTGATCTAGTAGGTATCTGGCCAATAGTATCGCTTACATTTCAATAAAGCATTACCAGGCCACATCGCATCCCCACAGATATCTTGTTAATCAATTATACTTAAAATCTGATTGGTTTGTTGTATATAGTGAGGCTGGTCGGGGTCCATTAAAAACTTACCAAAGTGGTAAATTGGCTTTTTTAAGTGGGGTAAAGTGGAGCTTGGTGTGTTCCCGAGAGTGTGGCAGACGGAAGTACCCGCAGATATTCATCTCCCGGTCAGAGGAGGGAGCTCTGTCCGGTGCTCTATTCTATGGTCTGTTGATGAGACGGTTTGCGCGGAAGCACCTAATACTCCGTGATGGACTCCAATATTTGTGTAAGAATGTTCAATATATTTCCAGAGCCAGCCATTGCACACCACAAGGGATGGCTAATGGATTGAGTTTTTTCACGTCGATCATGGAATAGAGGCCTTGCCAAGTCGGTCAGAGATCGGTTGAGCAAAAAGCGGAGAGCTTCTCGTCTAATTTCCACGGCTGGGGTCCGGCTGTCTTAGCATGCATGAAAATGGCAAGCTGTGAACGTTGTCTCACCAAACAGGAATGGCTCCAGCGGTTGGACTCAGCTGGACTCGGGACTTCTGACCTCTAGATCTTCATCTGGCCTGCGCTTCGTTGCAGTCTGTCCACAAGAGGCCTGGTTTAGGCCATAAACTAATGCAAAGATACGGCAGATCACCCCTGGGGGCTGGTCCCCGGTGTGCCGTATTCGCCGTCTTCGATTGGGTGCTCCAGATATTCGCTGCCCCCAAGGCAAGAAAAGCAAACAGCTTGGGGAGCTTATGACGTGTGGCGTCTGTTGCATAATAGAGGGAGCTCTGCCCGTTATCAGAAGCTTTAAAACCCTGAGAGCTGCTCTGTTATTACGCAATCTCTATAGGCCCGGGAAATACTATTTTCATATCAGAGAAGAGCATACCTAACTACCAAGTAATGTCTCAACCAATCCCTCAACCACCAGGAATCCCACTTCTGGGTAACATCAAAGATGTAGACCCGAACAATACCTGGTGGTCTCTGAAGAAACTAATAGAGAAATATGGCGAGATCGTTCAGATCAAGGTCTTGGGAAAAACACTAGTTTTCGCTGGAAGTGCAGCATTGGCGGAGGAGCTATGCGACGAGACTCGGTTTCGAAAATATGTCGGTGGCCCCATCGTCGAGATCCGGTATGCCGCGCACGACGGTCTATTCACAGCTTTCGACCACGAGGAAAGTTGGGGCATTGCCCATCGAATCATGGCGCCCAAGCTATCACCGTCTGCGCTATCGGATAATTTCACACAGATGCGAGACCTCACCAGTGAGCTCTTGACGATCTGGAAGGGGCTCGAGGCCAACAATAAGATCAACCCTCTCAGCGACTTGAACAGACTCAATCTAGAGGCTACAACCCTGACGCTATTCGCAAAGAGACTTAACGGGTTAACAGGCCCTGAGCACCCTATGATCAAAGCCATGGAAGATGCGACATCCGAATCTATGAAGCGCCCCACACGGCCGGGAATCCTCAACACGCTAATCTACGGCGGCAAGATGAAGTCGGCCACTAAGACCATGCGGAACTACGGAGCGGAGATAGTGCAATATCGTAAAGATAACCCGACCGACCGAGAGGATATGCTTGCGGCACTCTTGACGGCCAAGGATCCCGAGACGGGAAAGCAATTGACCGACTCGCAGGTGATCGATGAAATCCTCAGCATGCCTATTGGCAGTAGCACAGCACCCTGCCTACTGGCCACGAGCATCCTCTTCCTCCTACAGAACCCCGAAGTGGTGACCAAGGCCCGAGAGGAATTGGACATAGTCATTGGAAACGGCGAATTCCAATACGAGCACCTTTCTCAACTCAAGTACATCGAGGGCATAATGCGCGAGTCACTTCGCCTCTCATTCGCAGCCCCAGGTTTCAACATCGAGCCAATTCCCAAGGAAGACAAGAGCCCGGTGCTTCTTGGCGGGGGCAAGTACCAGATCGCTCACAATCAACCTGTTATCCTCATCCTTGCTGGCATCAACCGTGACCCAGCCGTATTCGAGGATCCCCTAGCATTCAGGCCCGAGCGGATGATGGGTGAATCGTTCGATAAGTTGCCGTCAGGCGTAAAGAAGTGGTTCGGAAATGGCAAGAGACAGTGTATTGGCAAGCATTGGGCATCGCAGTTCACCAGGGTTGTTCTGGCTATGATGATCAGGGAGGTAGACTTTGAAGCTGTAGATCCGGACTACAAGCTTGTACAGGATGGCTGGTTCAACGTGAGGCCCATCGACTTCTACGCCAAGGTCAAGCCGAGGACAAATTGATACATACAAAATCTTGTTACATATAGCTACTACTGATGCACGAAGAGAACATGGGAAATGGTTCATGAATGGCATCGGCAAGAAAGACTTATACCCGCGTATGAGGTGGTCTATCTTAATGCTGTGTCTGGGTTTAATTGACAACGGAAATTCGAAGATTCTAATGTGAGACCATGCTGCGACGGAAAGAAGGCTAATATTTGATGAGGAACACATTAAACTACAAATACTTAAATATTATGGAATCGTACCGGAATATCGGTATTCACTAAGGCTCAGGTGCTTTGAGGCTTTGTTCAGTGAGCGAGCCGACACATTCAACCTAAAAGTTGACAAGTAAATCAATCTATTGGACATGGACGCTACCTAGTTCGGCTGGTGATGACACCTGTAGGAGAGTGGTGGTCCAAGCGCTGGGGCGCTATACTTGGAGTCCTCGGATGTTGGAGCCCGAACTTCTGACAGCGAACAACAAACACTGAGCCGAGGTACTTGCCGCCAGTAGTTCAGGTGTCAATGACGCGACACCTCCCCAGCTACGCTGTATTTCTGTCTCATCACAGCCTTACAACACACTTCTGCTTTGCACCGAGCACGGGTCTCCCCAGCTTTCTCTTCTTGTCTCCCTCCAATTGCAGTTAATCGGAATTACTCATAAGCGGGTTTGAATGCTCTAGTACCGCTTATGTCATTGCCGCCCGATTCGTTGCGCAAGAGCGCCTCGCGCCCAACAGCATCTAGAAACCCAATTAAAACCCTCATATCTATGCCGCCGACATGGCTGCATATGTACAGCGAGTTCATTACGAAGAACGCTCATCAGGTGTCGCAAATTGAGAGCGCATTGCGGTCGCTGACCTACATCATCCCCGGGCGATTCCGCGACGCCGAAATTGCCTCAGAAGCCGTCCATTCTGCCGTCCAACTCCTTACATTATATCACGACGCCGTTCTTCAGTCCGCTGTAAATAAAATACCCTCATTATCCACAAGAATACCGAGCCCTCATGCCCGTTATACAAGGTTCTGGGCAGCACGGAGCAAGCTATATCGGAGAACAGCGCTCTTATTGCAAATTATACAATATACACAGTTACTATGGGAAATGACAGCAAAGAGGCGTGGCGAAAAGGTGCGCTGGCGCGTCGTCATAGCGTTGGAGACGCTAAAGGCAATATGTCGCCTTCTCTTAATGCGAATAACGAGCTCGAGATCTCTCGTCACCCCGCCACTGCCCGAGCGAGAACCAATACCGACTGAGGATGACGGCTCCGACGAAGACGCATTAAAGGAGCTGATGGGAGAGGAGCCGAGCCCTGGAGATATGAACGGGTCAGCAAAGGCAGGTCACGAGAAGGAATGGACGATGCCACGGACAAAATCGAGTCTCCCCAGTTTACCCAATCCTAGCGATGTCAGCTCTTACCTACTCGGGCGAGTCTTAACAGCCGACGACATTAAACCAGCGGCCAAGCTTCTCAACACACTATCGGGATCCGGGCAAGCCGCCGAATTGTTACACATACTGTCACCATTAATATATGCCGTGGCCTTATCACAAAGCAAAGATAAGAAGTCCTGGACACCGTGGCTGATCGGGATCTCTATCGAGTACACCGCGCGCCAGTTACGCGACCAAGGCTTACGAAGCACCTCGCTAGAGCAAGAAGAATGGGGCAAGAGATACTGGGCCGCCGGATGGTGGACGATGCGGGGTGCCTTCTATGAGAATGTCACCAAAGGACTTGTAACGGGTGTACGGCGACGCATGCCGAGTCTGATATCCGGCATCCTTGAAGACTACGAGTACCTATGGGAGAACTACTACTTCAGTACGAGCCCTTAATGCTTTTTAATGAGAATTTTCTTGAGTAAGCTTCGCCGATACGTTCTCGGAGTCTCAGCGTGTCAATATCAGGGTTTCATATTGCTCGCTATAGGATGGGTCCAGGATAACGAGGCTGTCTGATTCTGTATTTTATTGTATTGTAGAGAATATTCCGTCTTCTTATCAGTGGGTGGCTCCAGTATAAAGAGGCCAGCTATAACTTGGCCTTAGAATATAGAAGATACCCAGACTTGTTAAACGAACCATTGATGGCTTTCTACGCCCCTTTGCTGCGAGCGCATATTTACATTTTCGGCTCCAAAGACTGAGCACCTGACGCATACTTTTCCAACTAACTTCAATTCTGGGTGTCAAAGCTGCAGCAGAAGCGGTTTTACAAATTTAATATATATATGCATACCGACATGGTCAGATCTGTGGACTAATAACATATCACATGTTTTGGCATAATAACCGTTTGTTAATTTGGTCCCCTTGTAGTGCGCCATAAAGCGCTATCTGTGACACATCAAGAAAAATACAATTTCCCTGCTTTATTATACGGTAAATTAAAATGCGTTGAAGACTTGCGTATAGACTTGTGTACAGACTTGTGTACAGACCTGCGTACAGACCTACGTACGGACCTTCGAACGCATACGGACCCAACAGCCCTTTGCACAGTCTTTTGAATATGTATATGCTTTGTTATTAGGTATGTGCGCAGGTCTGTACGCAGAGCTGTTGTTCTGTACAATCTGGTGTGATTCTGGTTTTTATGTGTTACAGTTGGCGCTTATGGTCCACTGTCCATTTATCCACCTTGCTTTATCTACTTCTCCCTTGACCTAAACTAATACGCAAGTGTAATGCAACTCCGACCCTCAGCAACAATTAACCGAATATACTATAATACTCCAAGGTTCTCCTTCCATTTAGCTCGGAGGCCTCACTTAAGAACTCTGTCATCTAGTCCACAGGTTAAGCGCAGTGTGTTGTATTGTAAAGAAGAGAGAATGGACAAGATCATCCAATCCGCAATCAAACAGGCCGAGCAACTGCGGAAACCCGCAGACGCCGTGCCCTGGAAACCGGACGAGCCGCACGCGCAGGTCCTCTATGAATTCGACGCTTCGACAGGATCGTGGAAAGGCGTTTCTACACTTACTTCTACATCCACATCTACAACCTCGCAAACCGGAAACGGGGAGATCAAGCGCCTGGCGCTCTTCAGCTGGAACATAGACTTCATGCTCCCCTCCACTGAGTCGCGGATGAAAGCCGGTCTCTCAGAACTTTACTCCCGCATCACTTCTTCTCTGCAATCCGACACGGCGGCCGTGGTATTCTTGCAGGAATGTCTGGCTGCTGACCTCGATACTATTGGTAACACGCCCTGGGTACGCGAGAAATTCTACCGTACCGATATCGACGTGAGCAATTGGGCTTCTGCATTCTACGGCACTACGACACTCGTGGATAAGAGGCTGCTCGTGGAAAAGGTGTTTCGCGTGCATTTCGCTAAGACGAGGATGGAGCGTGATGCGCTCTTCGTCGACGTTGCTCTCGGCCAGGAAGGGGAAAAAGAAAGGAAGAAGATTATCAGATTCTGTAACTCCCATCTAGAGTCTCTGGTCATGGATCCGCCTCTCAGACCGGCACAAGTCGCACTCGCGGCCAAGTACATGCACGGCCAACAAGAAAACGAACGAAAAGAAGGAAACGACAGCCCAAAAATCTACGGCGCACTCATGGCCGGTGACTTCAACGCCATCCAGCCTTTCGACCGAACCCTGCACGCCGAGAACGGGCTCAAAGACGCGTATCTGGAACTAGGAGGAAAAGAAGATAGCGAAGATGGCTACACATGGGGACAGCAGGCTCCTACAGACTTGCGCAAACTGTTTGGCTGTTCGAGGATGGATAAGGTCTTTTATTGCGGTAATGTGCAAGTGAGGAAGTTTGAGCGTTTTGGACAGGGGGTGGAAGTCACTGATCCGAAGGAGAGCGAGGAGATTGTTAATCTGGGGTTTGAGAGGGCGTGGATTACGGATCATTTGGGCGTTTTTGCTGAGATTGATGTCGTGGAGGAAGGGGAGTGAATGGGGTCGGTCGTTTCTGTGATGTGATATAGGGACTGCTTAGGAGTTGGCCTTCGGGTTCCTAACTTACGTTGTGCTTCTTGCTCGACTTCGGCTACAGAGAGACTAACTCCTCTTTTTGATGAAGGCATGTATTGATGTGATTTCCTTCCTGACGCGCGCAGAAATCATATAGAGCGTCTCGATACTATCTAGATTGGTATGGCGTATGAGGCACCCGCATGGTGGTTCTTTGGAAAGGCTCTACTCGACCAAAGATATAAATGATTTGCTAAGTTCTGCTACATCAATCAGCCTTATAACACAGTAAGGTCCTCGGTTAAAATGTTTTGTATACTAGAGAGAACGGATTTGTTTCGAGATGTTAAAGGTGTAGTCGACCAAGCAGTACCCAATACACACAACCTAA
>Ga0247782_1000579_pt1 | contig 15768 bp, 1 predicted proteins | sample UWRJL019104C5_FD_179928 | JGI IMG/M metagenome (GOLD analysis project Ga0247782, IMG submission 179928) | Plant litter microbial communities from Arlington Agricultural Research Station in Wisconsin, United States - UWRJ-L019-104C-5 | ecosystem: Environmental > Terrestrial > Plant litter >...
TTAAGTTTTATATGTTAAAAAATAAACATTTTTTAAATTTTTTAATAAAAAATATGAATATAAATTAGCTAAAATAATTAGCTATAACTAATATAATTTATGCTTATAATCTTTTAAAGCTATATAACTATAATTATTTTTTTTTCTTATTAACGCTAGCTTATTTTTAACTTTTTTATATATATATAATATTTTTTATAATATATTAATATATTAATATTTTTTTTAACTATTAAAAGTAAGGTAAAAAGTTTTTTAATATAATTTTTTTTATATAATATTATATTAACTTTTTTTCATAATATATACTTTATTATAGTTTTATTTTTTTTAATTTAATATAAAAACTTTTTATAAATTTTAAAATGTATAACGTATCCCACGGCCATATTTGCCACCCGGCCATATTTGCCACTTTTTTTCCCATACAAAAAACGTCCGTGCGCAACATTATAACTTGGCCAATACTAATGCTATAACAATGTAAATAGTACCATTCTATACCTAACTAAATAACGAGTTCAAATATGATTTTTTTATATTTATAGTATTTTTATTTGGTAGGTTATTAAGGTAGTAAATAAACAAGGATTATTAAAAAATTCTTGGCAAAAAGGTCCGTGCGTAAATTTATAACTCTATTAATTTTAATGGTACAATAATAAAAACATAACTATTAAATTCCTAATAAAATAAGGAATCTAGTAGTATTTTTTTTATTTTAATTACTTATATATTAAACTAGTTATATAGCATTATAGTATTTGTACTATAATATAATCCTTGCTAAAAATTATATAATCCCTGCTTAGCGTATTGCTTAATAACTTGCTTAATAAAAATATTATAAATATAAAAAAATCATATTTAAACTTATTATTTAGTTAGAAATCGATTGGTACTATTTATATTGTTATAGCATTAGTATTGGCCAAGTTATAAAGTTGCGCACAAACGTTTTTTGTATAGGAAAAAAAGTGGCAAATATGGCCGGGTGGCAAATATGGCCGTGGGATACGTTAGCACTTTAAATTATATACTTTTTTTTATTATAAGCTAACTTTTTATTTTTTTAAGTTTTTTTAATAAATATATTATAATATTATAATAATATTTATATAACTTATAATTAGTTTTTTTAATGCTATAATTTTATTTATATCAAGTTAGTAAAAAAAATAAATTAATTCTTTTTAATTATTTTAGCTATTTAAGCATTTTTTTTATATATATTTAAATTTAGTTTTAAAGTTTTAAATAGGTTTTAATAACTAATATATAGTATAATAAAAAAATATTGTTTATATGCTAACTATTTATATTTAGGTAAATATTTAATTATTTTTAATAGTTTTTTTATTTTAGTTAAAAATATATTTATAATAAAATAATATTATTTAATAAAGTTAAAATTTTTAATAGCTTTATTTTAAAATTTTTAATAAATTATTACAACTACTTTTTTATATTTATTATTTTAACTAAAAAGCTTTTTATTTTTTTTAATATAAAAATTAAAACTTTTTAATATTTTCAATTTTTTAGCTATTTTTAATATATAAACATATAAATAAAAAATAAAAAAATAAAATTTTCAAATTTTTAATATTTTATAAATAATACTTTTTTATTTTTATTATAAAAACTTTTTTTAATATTTTAATAAAAGTTAAATTTTTTTAAAACTAATTTAAGGCTTAATATATTAATTAAATTAATAAAAAAGTTTTTTTTTTTTTAAAAAAAATAACTTAATTAATATAAAAACTAAAGTATCCTACGGCCATATTTAACACTTAGCTATATTTAACACTATTTTTCCTTTACAAAAAACGTTTGTGCGCAACTATATAACTTGGCTAACACTAATGCTATAATAATATATATAGTACTAGTTAATTTGTATTAAAATAATAAGTTTAAATATAATTTTTTTATATTTATAATATATTTATTTAGCAAGTTATTAAGTAATACGCTAAGCAAGGATTATATAATATTTAGCAAGGATTATATTATAATATAAATACTATAATAATACATAATTTATTTAATAATAAGGTAACTAAATAAATAATAAATATTACTAGATTTTTTATTTTAATAAGAAGCTAATAGTTATATTTATATTATTATATAATTAAAATTAATAAAGTTATAAATTTACGTACAGACCTTTTTAATAAAATCTTTTTAATAATCTTTGCTTATTTAAAACCTTAATAACATGCTAAATAAAAATGCTATAAATATAAGAAAAATTAAATTTTAACTTATTATTTAGGTGCAAATCGATTAGTACAATTTATGTTATTATAGCATTAGTGTTGGCTAAGTTACAAAGTTACGCACTAACGGTTTTTATATAGGAAAAAAGTGTGCAATTAACCTATAGGATGTGTTAGCTTTTATATTATTTAATATAAAAAAAACTATAATATTATAATATTATATTTAATAATAATAATTTTTTTTATTAAATAATTATAATAAGCTAGTTTATTTATTGCTTTTATATAAGCTTTTATAAATATTTTAATTTAATTTATTAAAGTATTAGTGTATATTTTTATTTTAATATTAATATTATATAAACTATTATATTTATTTTTTTATTATATATATATTTAATATTTAAAATTTAATTTTTTTTAAATAATATAATTATATTATGCTAGTGGGCTTTTCTATATATTTTAAAGTGTTTATTAATAATCATATTAAATAAAATATTGCTTTTTGTTAATAATTAGTTTTAATAAAAAATTTAATTTTTTTAAATTATTATAATATATATATAATTTAATAAAATATATTTTAGTTTTTTAATATATTATATAATAATTATTAATATATTAGTTTTTAGTAAACATAAAATTATTTAATTTTTTATTATATTAAGCTTGTTTTTATAATATAAAATAATAGTTATAATTTTACCTTTATTATAGTTTAAAGAAACAATTAAAGAAAATTATTATTAAATTTTAATTTTACTTAGTTTATTAATTAAAAGTTTAATTATTTTATTTAATTACGTAAATAATATATATATTTATTTTCTTTTATTTTCTTTTATAAAGTAGCGCTTTTTTAAAAGCTTTAAATTTTTTTATAATTATTAGCATTATTTTTATTAAAGTTTAAAATTAAAAAAAAGATTTAAAAATAGTTTTAGTCCTTTATTAAATATATAAAAATAATTTATAAATAGTTATAAAAAGGTTATTTATAAAAATTCAAGCTTTTATAGTTAATTAATTTATTTATTAAAAACATTTTTAACAATATAAACAGTTATAAAATTTTTTATTATAAAAAGCAAGTTAAATAATTATAAGTTAATTGATACACTATAATATAAATATTATTTATAAATAAATAAAGCTATTTATATATATTATATATAGCTTTAATCAATTATAGCTTTTGCTATTAATTTAATTTAAGCTTATATTTATTATAACATTATAGTTATTAAATATAAAATATAATTTAATATAAAAAATTTATTATAATTATATTTACATAAGAAACAAATAATATTTATTAATAATTTTAAATAAAATTTTATTTTCTTTAAAACATTTATAATTATATAATAATAAAAAATTAGTTTATTATAAAAATAAAATATTTAAATTTATTAAATAAATTTAAATACTTTATTATATTAATAATAAAAAATAATATATAAATAAGTTTTTTTACAGTAAAATTAATATTATATAATTTAAAATATTTTATTATATAATTAAAATTTTATTAATTAATTTATTATTATTTTAATAATTTATATTTATTAAAAATATATAATAAATCATATATAATATTAAAATTAATATATATAAATCTATATTGTTAAAAAAATATAAGTTATAGAATTAAAAAAGTTATAAGCTATTTAAATAACTATTAATTAAAAAATATTAAAAAGCGTATAAATAAAAATTATATTAAAAAGCAAAAAATATATATATAATATTATAAAATATATAGTAAGCCTAGCTATAATATATACATATATATATATATATATATATTAAAATAAGCAAAAAACATTTAATAAGTTATATTTTAAATAGGTTTTATTAATATTTAATTATATTATTAATTTTTAAATAAATATTTATATAAAAGTTAAAAAAGTAATTAATTTATAAAGTATTTTATAATTAATAGCTTTTTAATTTATTTAACTAATATTAATTATTATCATTTTTTTATATTTAAAGTATTTAAACTTTTATTATTTTTTATTATTTTTATTATTATTTTATTAAGCTATATTTAAGCTAATAAAAGTATTTTAAAAAAATTTTAGCTTTTTAACTTATATTCTTTATAAATAGCTATTAATTAAAAGCATTAACTACTAGTTTATAATAAAAAAATATAAAAAAATAATTAAGCTTAAATTATTTTAACTAACGTATCTCATGGCCATATTTGCCACCCAGCCATATTTGCCACTTTTTTTTCTATATAAAAAACGTCCGTGTACAACTTTATAACTTAGCTAATACTAATGCTATAATAATATAAATAGTACTAATTAATTTGTAACTAAGTAATAAGTTTAAATATGATTTTTTTATATTTATAGTATTTTTATTTAGCAAGTTATTATATAATACGCTAAGCAAAAATTATATAATTTTTAGCAAGGATTATATTATAGTGTAAATACTATAATAGTATATAATTTATATAATAATAAAGTAATTAAATCAAAATAAATACTACTAGGTTCTTTATTTTAATAGAAAGCTAATAGTTATATTTATATTATTATATAATTAATATTAATAAAGTTATAAATTTACGCTCGGACATTTTTACCAAAAACTTTTTAATAACTTTTGTTTATTTAATACCTTAATAACTTGCTAAATAAAAATGCTAAAAATATAAAAAGATCATATTTAAACTTATTATTTAGTTATAAATCAATTAATACTATTTATATTATTATAGCATTAATATTGGCTAAGTTATAAAGTTGCGCACGGACGTTTTTTGTATACAAAAAAGGTAGCAAATATGGCCGTGGGATACGTTAGTTTATTAAGTTTTATATAAAGGTTAATAACGCTTAAAAAAATTTGAGCGTATTATTAAATTTAATTTTTCGCTTAAAATAAAAAAGCTAGGCTTAAAGATAATAGCTAAACTCTTTTATTAAATTTTAAGTTAAGCTTAGCAGTACTAGCAAAGGTTAAGCGTACCATTAAAACCAATTATCAGTTTAAAAAAAAATATAAAAAAAAACGAGACTAGAAAGCTAAGACAAAGATGGAATCAAGACCAGTTAGGACAACAAAAGGGCCTAGCCAGGGAAAGTAAGGAAAGCACCAGGCAGGTGGGGTGAAGCCTCGTCATGGGGAGGAGACGCTCCGTTGATGGCTATACTAATGGTATTTATCATGGCGTAGGCGAGCGTAGGCGGGCGACGGTATATTCACCGGATAGCGCGACATAAGCGACCTAAGGCCGGTCGATAATAATCCACAAGCATGTTAAAGGGTGCTTGCAACCATGGGCGAGAAGTATTTAACGTGTTAAAATTTGCTTAAAATAAAATGGATATAGTATTGCTAAAATCTTAATATATAAATTAAGTCTTTTATACTATCTTTTTAAAACCTAAACTTTTAATAAATCTTTATAAATATAAATAATAAAAATGCTTAGCTAATAAAATTTATAATTTTAAAGTAATTTTTTTTAATTAATTTTGCTTGCGCTATATATATTAGCATATATTATTATTATAAGCTATAAAAGTTTAACTTTTTATAACCGCGCTTAATATTTTAAGTTTAATATATATAAATTTATAATTATAATCTACAAAAAAATAACAATATAATATAAAAAAATATTAAAAGTTTAAGATTTAAAAATTAATTTATAGCCTATTAAATATAATTTAATTAAATATTAAAATCTTTATTATATTAATAAATAAAGCTTTTATAAACGTATAATATAGCTAATATATTTATATTTATATTATTTTATAATATATAGCTTATAAAAATAACTACATATAACCTTACTAATATAATGCTTTAATATTATATAGCTTTTTTAAGCATTTATTATAGCTTAGCAATGCTTTTATAAGCGTTATATAAAAATTTTAAGCTATGCTTGGTCTAAGGCCTCTTATGCTTTTAAAGCATACTTTTATAATAAGGCATATCAAAAAATATTATTTTATAGTGTTTTTATATGGTTAAGATCTAGTAAAAAGGCGGCCACTATAGCGTAGGCACCAATACAGTCCGCAAGAAATTCTTGAATATACCTCTGCTCACAGGCCAAACGCGGTATACTGTATTTAGTATGGCGCAGGCCCATAGGTGGAGCTGCGGTACCTGACCAGGGCACGTTTAATACGCCTGATACCGTAGTATACCGTGTCCAACAAGCCACTCCAAGCCACTCCAAGCCCCTCCATCCCATATCTTATTTATCTCCACCTAGACCCTTCCAGATGAACACACAGCCGATATCATGCTTGTCGCGAAAACCGTTCCAGTGGCGGCACCGAGCGGCCACCGCTAGAGAGTAGATCACTAATATCGGAACCCCTGTTGTCTAGGTTCCCGTAACCAGGACCCCTGTAGTCAGTATTCCTCTTGTCGGGGGCTGTTCATATCTGTGATAAATGTGGACGAAGGTCGGGCCGACAAGGCTGCCGTATTAGTGGAACTGCTGCCGAATAGAATCGGTAGTGTAAGCGCCCCGCTCCCAGTCCTCGTCACCGTCTCTCCAGCAAAGAGAACTAGTGGTGGGTAGTGAGTTAGACCCACGAGACCACCTGGATCACAGCGACTCACCTGTAGAAGTAACTCCCCGGGATATGGTCGTCACACCGTTGCTTCCCATCCTCTATCCCGCGCCTGCGGTATTGCCCGTGAGTGAACTTGTGCTCTACGTAAATTGGTTAGGAACGGGCGGCAATGTTGGCGATGCTAGGCTAGTCACTAGGATTATTAAAACAGTTGTCACGGTGCTTGTTGTTATGCTACTAGCAGCAGTATAGATCACAAGCTCTGTAATGGTCTAGCCGGTATCCACTACACAATCAGATGTTCCAGGTGCTCAGATATATCGGGTATCCCATAGCCGTTAGAAATCGTTAGTTGCAGGCATGAAAGGATACGGTGTCCCCACCCTCCCTGGTGCCCTTTGGAACCTAGATACCCTACTAGGCGGAGGACAAACTACGAAACGAATGCATCTTCATCCGGTGAAGTTTCGGGATAGTAAGCTCGGCAATTTGGAGGCCTAGGCACGCCATGGGGTTAAAATTAAAAGTGACCGGGAGAATGTCCACATCGGCAAACCGAAGCTGGACCGGGCAGGGCTCGGTCGAAGGATTAATGATGCTATGTTAGATGAGCAAACAACAGAGCCTCGATAGCGCTGTTTACTAAGGGTAGTGTGGTCTTGAGTCTCTGAAAGTGTGATACAGATTGGATCGAGTAGACCTAGCGGCACCCCTTCGTGCGAATAAGACAGTCCCTGCATCCACCGTAATATGCGGACGGACTGTTGGCAGGGCCTGAAAGGCAAAGATGGGCAGCGGAAGGACGTAATAGAAACTAAGTTTGAAGGGAAATATACTGGGCGACACTTATTTCCTACAGGGACAAAAGTTGGACCAGCCTACGGCGCGCTTAATCTAATATAGGATGCAAGGGGGAACAAGAAAGGAGCTTTCAAAATTTAGGTTTCCCGCAAAAGCGATTCAGATAACCGGAAGGCTAGTTACGAGATGTTAACTCTGGGAAAAGGAAATATAAAACACGAAGGACCAAGCCGGCCCTCTCAATTCAGATTTGCCTAGAACCAGCCAAAGTGTTTCCCAGCAACCCCGAACAGTTGAATTTATCTACCATGTCACCATTTCCAAATGACTTCTCAAGCACCATGGATCCGCGTTCAGGATACATGATTCATAGCCAGCCCTGCGGAATGGTGCCACAGATGCCCTTTCACTAAGTATTGAGCTAACATTTACTATCCTGCTGGGGTATAGCTAATCCATTGTATTCCTTCCCATTGACTGCAATCAATATAGTGTCATTGTCCCAACACTACCAGTTCTCACAGGGTGACGATAAATCTTCTAGGAGATCACACGGCTGGATGACAGTATATCAGTCTCTAATAAGTTCACATACTCGTTGTAGATAGAAGAGAACAACTTACAAGCTTCCAATAGCACAGCTACAATCGCAATTTGTCAGCTTTCTTTCCCTCTAACCCGTTTACATTAAAAGTTAACTCACCCGGAGATAGGTAAATAGCAGTTAGTATTCTGCTGCTTCACGGATGCTCCGCCGCTGCAGTTGATATTGCAAAAGGTTTGGACACCAACTAGGTACCATGCTGTTATAAATCTCAAGTTGAAATCTAAGACTGGGAGCAGAGACAACCTACGTGACCCACCGCTGGGAAAGAAGACGTCGATCTCGACCCTGTTCCAATTCACCCCAGTTGGAGCACTATAGCAATCGCCAGGATCGCCCTGTCCACTGGATATAGACAAATTTTGGTGAGTATTCTAGCAATATATAACTAGCCAATAGATATACTAACGGCGGAGATCCGTTTGTTGGCCAAGTGTCTGAGGGGTTAGAGTTGTGGTCGCAGCCGAAATTATCATCTAATTATGCCATTATTAGTCCCTGCAAACTTGAATGAAAAGATAAGTGAGATGTACAAAAACGCCATTGGAAAGTGGCTCTTTTTTCAAGAGGGCTGCTGCCTGCAATCGCGGCATGCTCCAGGTCTGTCTCGAGAGGAGATGCAGAGACAGAGAAAATGGCGAGCGCCACGACAGCAGAAGTGCAGAGTCTGGTGAGCATTGTTGGATGATTGATCTCAGGATTTTTAATGTAACAAGCAAGAACCGGTTTGGATAGAAAAGCAAAATCCTTTTGTTCTTCAGGTTTCCTTGGGGTTTATATACTATATTACTTGGAATCTCTCTTTGGTTATCAATGTTATCATACATTCTAGCATGTTATACCACTCCGCTGATAGGCCTGGCTGCTGGCGCTTCTGTCTCCCACACTCTCTCCGTCTCATTGTATCGGTGCCAAATATTACCACAAGATTGCTTGATTCGAACTAAATGTATTGTTCAACCGGAACGAAGTCAGGGGAGCTATACGCCGTATTGCTCACATGCAGCAAACATACCGCATCCAATGCCCCAATATAAGATTGCTATCACCGCTCTATACTGTAATTTTGCAAGTCCTTACTACAACATAAATCCCCGGCTTATCTGTGCCTATCGTGGTAGGTAACCTCGACAACCAGTGCGGGTGAAAGTAATGCATAAGTAGCAGTAACTTTCCTTTATAAGTAGACAATGTGCTTCCAGCCTGTAAAAGCGGTCAGCGAGGGTGACAAGACAAATTATTCCTTGGTTAAGTATCAACCTAGGATAAGCGCATCCAGTTATAATTTAAGCCCGACCAACCCGTCAACCATAGTCCGATCTGTCTTCCCCCGGGCACTATTGAATTCTCGTCTAATCATTTCTTGCATTTCCATGTGGATGGCGACAACGGTTGACAAGATCTTGCATGCCCGCCTCTACTGCAAATTTTGACTAGTGGAGCCTAGAATCTAGGAGGTCCACTGCCATCCATGTAATCCACCCGCGACCGTGGAGGCAACTGTACATAGTATGATGGGTGTCATGTGACCTGGCCCCACCAAGGCCACACCCACATACAATACGGGGCCCCATTGCAACTAGCTAGCCACACTTAGCTTGATCACCATCAGATTGTCACATACACACAGTTGCAAAGGTTAGGTCTCTAGTTATTCCAACCCACAGACTACTCTGCATAGAGTCAGTTTTGTTCTATATTGTGTTCAGTGATCGCTGGTGACCTCCAATACCACTATAGCAACATTACACCACCACCTTTCACTTAGTGACACTCCTCTCGTTTATCCAGAGTCCAATCCAACAGTATGCGACCCATTGGATCAATAAAAGAACACCAAGTTAGATACATTAACATCAAGTTAAATAGGACATGGTCACGTGATCTTGGTCCTATAGCTATCCAGGGAGCGCATTATAGGATAGAAAGCATCTAAGATTACCCCCCCTCTCACAGGCCAGGACCTCGCAGGCCACCAATTTTGGTAGGAGCGCCATACAAAATAAAAAAGTGGAACCAGGCAATATAAAATAAAATAAAAATCAGAAAAATATCGGGTTAAAAAAGTAAATTATAAAAAAAATAATATCTATTACATATATTTTTTATAATTTTATTAACATTATAAAAAAAAAAAATTAATTTTAAATATTGCTTTATTAATAGTTTTACATATTAAATATTAAGCAAGTTGTTAGCATAATATAATTTTTTACTAAGCTTTATATTTTAAACTTTTTTTAACTTATTACTTAAATAAGTAATATAATTTTTAATATTTTTTAATTATATATATTAAACAATTAATATATAAAACTTAAAAGTTTAAATTTTTAATATTTTTATTTATTTTTATATTATTTTTTAAAAAATTTATATAATGTTTTATATAGTATATAAAATGTACTAAACCTATACATTAAATTTTAAATTTATATTATAAAAACCTTTTAGTTTTTTAAATATATTTAAGCAAATAAAAATATTAAAAATATTAACTATAAAAATTAATATATTATTTATTTAGTTTTACTATATAAAAAATATAAAAAAATACGTTACTTATATAGGTAAGAAAATAAAAAAGTTAAAAGTATAGTGTTTAGCTTTATTTTTATATAGTTAATAACTTTAATAATAAATTATATATAAAAATGTTAGTACTAGCGTTTTTTTAATATTTAAAATATTATACTTTTTATTTTAGGCTTAGCTTTAGGGTAATAAAATTATAAAAAAAATATATAATAGATATTGTTTTTTTATAATTTACTTTTCTAACCCGATTTTTTCCCGATTTTTTTTTTTCGATTTTATATTGCCTGGTTCTACTTTTTTATTTTGTATGACGCTCCCACCAAAATTTGTGGCCCGCGAGGTCCTGGCCCGTGAGGGGGGGGGGGGTAATCTTACACATTCATTGAGAGAAGGAAACGGGTATATAATCTTCTATGTATCTAGCTATACTTGTTCCTTTCACTCAGTAGTCAACTTAAGAGTATACCTAGTTCTTGGAATACTAAGTATATTGGATAAACATCCTGACAATCCTGTGTTGCCTTATTGCGTATCTAGATATCGGGGCTCTCTTAAATAGCTTGTGCAACCAAGTCTTTTACTTGCTTCGAGATCTGCTTGAAAGCATCACCTTAGGGGTATAGTACCTCTTTTTCTGCCGGCACAAAAGAGAAGTACTTTGAACTATGTCATTAGAATGCAACTAGAGTAGAGGTACGTACCTTTTCTGCCGGCAAAAAGCACGGCCTAGTTGCCGTAGGTGACTGCGCTAAGGGGTACCCCTCTATACCCCGAGTCCTAGGCCAGCGAAGATGGCCTCTGCAACCTGTACGTTGGTGCTGGCTACGAATTTGCTTGCAATACCAAGCAGAGCCAATACAGAGACGCGTGTACACAACAGTTTTATTCAGCGAGTGTGAAACATCTGAGGCATTCGGACACGATCGAGCACTAATACGCGCCCTCCTACAGACGTTGGGTTCCTCACAGCTAGGTTGGGTAGTCGCGGGAAAGCTCTTTTATTTAGTAATTCGGCACCTCAAGTCTTTATAGGGGGGATTCAGGTACACGGACCGCAAAACAGAGGCGAGGGGGCCTCAGGAGTCTTATATCCATGTACAATAATAAGTTTGGTATTACAAGACAAAATAGAGGGTATAGGTGGTCATTTTCTTTCGGACATTAGTGAAGTAAGATAGCCTAGATCTTGACCCGGACTATGTTAGCTGTTTAACCAATTCCCATTATTCCGGGCATAGCTACTATCAAAAGTAAAGGTCTTATATTATTAGAAAATATTAAAAACTAACTTAACACTTTATTTAATACCTTCTTTGCCTATTTAATGCAGCCCTTTTTGGTTTATGTTTCTCTCTTAACTCTAAACTCATTTTTCTTTTTTAGAACCTATGTATTCTTGTCTACCGAACGGCCAAGCCAGCAAATCCAATACTTAGTCTTTCCGCGCCGCTTCCGGGCGGCTAATACCTTGTCTACACCGAGGTCAAATCCCTTGTACCTTTGCTTAAAGCTTTAAACCAAGTCCGCATTAATATTATTCTAGTAAACCTATTAATAGATCTTGTTTTCTACCTATTTTAAAAGAAAAAGGTTTTTGTTCTAGCATTTAAGTATATAATTAACTTTATAACATTTATTAATATAATAATTTTAACTGTTTAAAATAGTTTAAATAGCTTTAGTTTGCTATTACTAAAAGGTTTTTAACTTTATATTAAATATATATTTAAATTACTTGTTAAAAAGTAAAAAAATAAGTATAATTAGTTAAATATAAAAAAATATATATATATAATTTTTTATATTAATAATTTAATAATTTAGAGCTTTATAATATTTAATTTATAATTATTGCTTTTATACTTTATATTTATTAAATTATATTATTATATAATTTAACTAGTTTAATTATAGCATGTTTTTTAATATAATTATGTTAGTTTATTTTTGTAAGGGGTTAGGTTTAGTATGTTGCAAGGTAATATGCTAGATTTTAAAAAGTAACTATAGAAGATTACTTCTATCTAGTGTGCTAATTGTGTGTGGCCGCAAGGCCTTATTAAGCCTTCGGCTAATTCTTAGGGAGTGGTTGCCGTGGTACGTACTAAGGTACGTACCATATAAATGCGTGCTGCAAGTACGTACCTGGTGGCGGCTTCCTTGTTACAATTTTATATTTGTTTTTTTAATTATATTTAACTATTTTTTTAATTTTTTAAAATTATTAACTACTTTTAATAATTAAATTTAATAAGTTTTTTTTTATTTTATTATATTTTTTTTATATTATTAAAACTTTTAATTATATTATTTTATTTTCTAAAGCTAACTAATAAAAGTTTTTTTAATAATAAAGTTATATTTTATTTTAAAAGGTTTTTTTATTATAAAAAATATATTATACCTAACTAATTATATAATAACAAATCTGTATTAAAAAAGCTATAAAAAATAAGCTATAAATATAAATAAGTTTAAAAATAAAAAAATTTAAAAAAATTTAAAAAAATGTTTATTAAAAAAACAAGCTAATAAAATAATAAAGTATAGTTTTAAAGCATTAAAAAATAGTTTAAAAAAACAATAAAAAAGTTTTTTAAAATTATTAGTTTTTAAATAAATTTTAATTAAAATAATAATAGTTTTAGTTTATTTATAATTTAAATAATTAAATAAGCTTAGCAAGCTTAAGTTGATTAAAATATTAATAATAAAATTATTTAATAATTTTTTAAAAAAATTATAAAATATTTTTTTGGTTTTTATATACTTTAAGATAATTTTTTTTATTTAATTAAATATTTAATATAATAACTATATTAATATAAAAAATTAGACTTATTTTTAAAAGCTAGTTTTAAAAATTAAATATAAAATATATTATATATTTAAATTTTTAATAATCATTATAGTTTATATTATAGCTTTAATAATATTTTTTTAATTTTTTTAATTTTAATTTTTATAAAATTAAATATATTATTAAGTTATTTTATTTTAATATTTTAATAAAATAAATAAATTTAAATAATTTTTAATTATTATTATATTATTTTAACTATATATTATTAATAAGATTATATTCTTTTATAGTGTATACTATAAAGTTTTAATATATTTTATATAACGCATCCCACGGGTTAATTATACACCTAGGCCAATTGCACACTTTTTTTTCCATACACAAAACGTCCGTGCGCAACTTTATAACTTAGTTAATACTAATATTATAATAATATAAATAGTACTAATTAATTTATAATTAAATAATAAGTTTAAATATAATTTTTTATAATTATAGCATCTTTATTTAATAAGTTATTAAATAATATATTAAGTAAAGATTATATAATTTTAGCAAAGATTATATTATAGTATAAATATTATAATAATATATAACTTGTTTAATATTAAAGTAATTAAATTAAAAAAAATACTACTAGATTTTTTATTTTAATAAGAAGTTAATAATTATATTAATATTATTATATAATTAAAATTAATAAAGTTATAAATTTATATATAGACTTTTTTGCCAAGATTTTTTTATGATTTTTGCTTATTTAATACCTTAATAACTTGTTAAATAAAAATGCTATAAATATAAAAAGATCATATTTAAACTTATTATTTAGTTATAAATCAATTAATGCTATTTATATTATTATAGCATTAGTATTAGCAAAGTTATAAAGTTGCGCATAGACGTTTTTTATATAGAAAAAAAGTGTTAAATATAGCCAGGTATTAAATATATTTATAGGATACGTTATTAAAAAATATAAATTTATTAAAATATAAATGAAATAAATATATTAAACTTTAAAATATTAGTTTTTAATAAACTAAGCTTATAACTTTTAAAAGGTTTTATTAATTAAACAATAATAAAAATAACCTAAATATAGTTACTTTTAAAATATAATTATATAAAATAAATTTAAATATGCTTTAAAAAAATTTATATTTTATATAATAGTGCATTATATGTTTTAAATACTTAAGGCCTTAGTTAAAGCAAAATAACCTTTATTTTAATAAGAAATTTATAATTTATAACTTTATTTAATTAAAGCTACTAATTATAGTATAATAATAATATATAATATAATAATAAGTATAAGTATAAAAAAGTAAAAAAGTAAAAAGAATTCTATAAATATAACTTTATAGTATAAAATATTACTTTATATAAGTAGCTTATAATATATTATATAATAGTGCTGCTTTTTAAAAATGCTAATGCCCTTAATATATAAAAAGTCTAGCACAAAGCTTATAACAAATAAGTAGTTAAAGTTTTAAGCATTAATATTTGCAACAGCTTTTAAGTCTTAGTACTTTTTTATAGCCTCATAAGTATTGTTAAGTTTTTAGCTGCAAGCTTTAATAACTTATTTTTTAATTTTAAAACTTTTATATATAATTAATACTAAAAATAAAGTTAGCTAAGCTATAATAATTTTTTATAACTGTTGCAAACAAAAATTTATATATAAATAGTTAGTATTAACGTGTTTGTTTTATATAGTAGCAAAACATAATAATAATATAATAATATACTTTATATATTATAGCTATTTACTTATTAATAGCTTTTTTATATATATATATTTTTTTAGCAATAAAAATATAATAAATATATTTTATAATATTATTTATATATTTTATTAATACTTTTATAATTGCTTAATATTTAATAGCTAGCAATTTTAAAGTTTATTTTTTAAATAAGGTTTTATTTTAACTATATTAGTAAAAATATTTACTTTAGCTTATATAGTTTTTATTAAGCTAAACTATATTAATATTTTATTAATATTTTTATAATTGCTTAATATTTAATAGTTAATAATTTTAAAGTTAATTTTTTAAATAAAGTTTTATTTTAACTATATTAATAAAAATACTTACTTTAGCTTAAATTATTTTTATTAAGCTAAACTATATTAACTTTATATATATAACTAATTAGTTTTTAGCTTTATATTATTAATAAAATAAGTAAAAAAAAAAAATTATT
>Ga0247782_1000580_pt1 | contig 15738 bp, 1 predicted proteins | sample UWRJL019104C5_FD_179928 | JGI IMG/M metagenome (GOLD analysis project Ga0247782, IMG submission 179928) | Plant litter microbial communities from Arlington Agricultural Research Station in Wisconsin, United States - UWRJ-L019-104C-5 | ecosystem: Environmental > Terrestrial > Plant litter >...
GTTTTTTTAAGCATTATTAAAATAAAAATTATTATGCTATATTTTTACTATTTAAATATATTAAGCTTAATATATATAATTTTAATATAATTTTAATAAATAAAATAGCTAAAAATATTAATTATTGCTATAAAATTTAAAAACTATAAATTTTACAAAAAAAAACTAAAATATAACTTTAATAGTTTAATATTATTATATTATTAATTTTTTTAAAAATAAATTATATTTTATATATTATATTTAATAACTTTATTTTTATATTTATATAAATAATAGCTTTTATTAATATTATAAAATAAATTTATATAAAAAGCTAACTAAACTAATATATATGTTTAAAGTAGCTAATATATAAAGCTATAATATATTTATTAATAGTTATAATATTAAAACTATTTATTATAAAACTTAATAAGTATACTACTAAATATATTATAAATAGTTAACCTAAATAGTTTAAAACTTAATTTATAATTTTTAAACATATTAAGTATAGCTTTAATATAATTATAATATTTAAATATTATTATAAATTTTTATAAGTACAATATTAAATATTTTTAAAGCTTAGTAATAACTAATTTTTATATAAGTAGTAAATAAATATTAAGTATAATAACTTTATTAAAAAGTTTTAAATTAATAATAACTTAACTTTTATAAATATTATAAATAGGTTGCTATACTATAAATATAAAATAACTAAACAATATAAAGAAAGCGCTTTGTATATTTTAGCTTACTTTTGCTAGTTATATATACTATTAAAAAGTTTATTAATTTTAAATATTTAATATATATAATTATATAGCTATAATAATTTAATTTTGCTAACTTTTAACTAACATAATTTTTTTTTAAATATACTTACTATACTTATAATATGCTAAAGCTTATATTATTTTAATATTTAAATAAAATATATTATTAATTTAGTATTTATTATATATATTTAAATATTATTTTTAGTTTGCTAGCTAAAAATATTTTATAGCTTTTTAGTGCTTAATATTACTAACCATTTTATAAATAAAATATAGTTATTATTAATTTTAAATATTAAAAATATATTTATAACTTTATTAAAAAAATTAAAATTTATTAATAAATAAAAAATATTATTAATATTTTAAATAAAAGCAAAAATAGCTATAACTATATTAGCTATAGCATAACTAATAATAATAATATTATTTTTAATATAATTAAAAATAAAGCTTAAATATATTTTTTATTAAATTAATACTAATTAATTTATTATATTAAAAAATAGTACTGCTTTTAAAGTATTTAGCATTATTATTATAATAATAATACTATTTTATATAAAATAAAATAAAAAAGTTTATACTTTTATATTATTTATTTAAAGCAAATTAATATTATTTACTAGCAATATTATAACTATAAATAAAAAAACTATTATTTTATATAACGTATCCCACGGCCATATTTGCCACCCGGCCATATTTGCCACTTTTGTTCCCATATAAAAAACGTCCGTGCGGAACATTATAACTTGGCCAATACTAATGCTATAATAATATAAATAGTACTAGTCGATTCCTAGCTAAATAACAAGTCTAAATATGATTTTTTTTATATTTAAAATATTTTTATTTAGCAAGTTATTAAGCAATACGCTAAGTAAGGATTATATGATTTTTAGCAAGGATTATATTATAGTACAAATACTATAATACTATATAACTTGTTTAATATTTAAGTAATTTAAAAAAAAAATACTACTAAATTCTTTATTTTAATAGAAATTTAATAGTTATATTTTTATTATTGTACAACTAAAATTAATAGAGTTATAAATTTACGCACAGACCTTTTTGCTAAGATTTTTTTAATAATCCTTTTTTATTTATAACCTTAATAACCTACTAAATAAAAATACTAAAAATATAAAAAGGTTATATTTAAACTCATTATTTAGTTAGTAATTAACTAGTACTATTTATATTATTATAGCATTAATATTGGCCAAGTTATAATGTTGCGCACAGACGTTTTTTATATAGGAAAAAAAGTGGCAAATATAGCCGGGTGGCAAATATGGCCGTGGGATATGTTCTATTAACTTTTAATTTTTAAAAGCTATAAAAGCTACTATTTATATAATTTTAAAAAGTATTGCAAAAATAATATTATTATTAACATATTCTACGGCCATATTTAACACCTGGCCATATTTAACACTTTTTCTTACCTTTGTACGCATACCTTTTGATCTACTATATTTTTACTACCTACTATAGTAGGCCTTTAAAAAAAGTTTAATAATATTTTCGCACTTTAAGCGCTTTATATAAACTTAAAACTAAAGATTTAAAGCATAATTAAAATTTATAATATATTATATATAACTTTTTTTAATTAAAAATATAGTTATATAATAATATATAATAGGTTTATTAATAATTAAAAACTTATTAAATTTAAAAAGCAAGCTATTATATAATATATACTTAACTTTATTATATAATTATTTTTATTTAAATATAGTAGTATTAAAAATATAGCTAACTAATTATTAAAATTATATAATAAAAATTATATTAGCAAAAACTAAACTTTTATTTTTATATAATAATAATTAGCTTTTATAATATTTTTTAATTATTAAATTAATTACTAGTATATTTTATATAAAAATTTATTTAAATATTATAAGTAGTTTATTTTATATAAAATATAATAGTAAAATATAAAGTTAAATATATATATAATTTTAATAAAACTAAATTTATTATAAGCAAAATTTTGTTTAAAATAATTATAATTATATTTAATTATATAAAAAAATTAAAAGTAATATAGTAAAGTAATTATAAATAAGCTATAGTTATTTAGGCTATTTTATTATATAGCTATATTATTTTATTATATATTATTATTATAAAAAAATTATTTATTATTTTAATATAAAAATATTTTATTGCTTAATAATTAAATTATTATAAATTTAAAAAATAGCTAAATAATAAATAAGCAAAATATTAATTAAGTTTAATATTTTAATTAATATATAAATAATTATATAAAAAGTATATATTAACTTTTAATTTTTAATAGCTATAAAAGTTATTATTTATATAATTTTTAAAAGTATTATAAAAATAATAATATTATTATATTTTATATACTAATATATTTATTATATAAGCTTTAGCTTTTTAATATTAGCTATTTTAGCTTTTTAAAACAGTTATATATAAAAAAATTAAATATTTAATATAAACATATATTATATATATATTAAAACAAATTTTTATTTATATTTTTTAATATATTTAATATATTAATAATAAAAGCTAATATATAAAAAAGTTTTTAAAAAGCAAAATTAATATTATATAACTTAAAATATATTATTGCTTAGTTAAATTTTTACTTAATTATTTTTATAATTAAAGTTTTATTTAATAGCTTATTTTTATTTTAATAATTTATTATTTTAAATAATATATAAAATATAATATTTTAGTTTATATTTATTAAATATTTTATAATATAATATTAAAATAGCTTATTAATATATATTATTAAAAGTATATAGTAAATTATATATAATATAATAGCTATTATATATTATTTAGCTTTATTAAAAAAAAAGTTATAATTTTTTATATAGCAAATAATTAACTTAATTAATATTGCTATATAAAAAAAACAAAATTATAAAATTAAAAATTATTTTATATATAAAATATAAAAAAGTTATAAGCTATTAAAGCAGCTGCTATATAAAAAATAATAAAAAAGTATATAAGTAATAGTTATATAAAAAAGTAATAAACTTATATATAACGCTATAAAATATAAACATATTAAAATAAAATAAAAATATTTAGCAAATTTAATTTTAAATAATATATTTTATAAGTTAATTATACACTTAAGTTAATTATATATTTTTTTTAACCTTTATATAAACAATTTTTTATAACTTAATTATATAATAAAAAATTAATTAAAACTATTTAAAATTTAATTTATTAAACATTTTTTGCTTATTTTAATATATTTATATATTATAGCTAAGCTTACTATATATTTTATAGTATTATATATAAATTTTTTGCTTTTTTATATAACTACTACTTGTACGCTTTTTTGCTATTTTTTATATAGTAGCTGCTTTAGCAGCTTATAACTTTTTTATATTTTATATATAAAATAATTTTTTATTTTATAATTTTATTATTTTATATAGCAATATTAACTAAGTTAATTATTTATTATATAAACAGTTATAACTTTTTTTTTTAATAAAGTTAAATAATATATAATAGCTATTATATTATATATAATTTGCTATATACTTTTAATAATATATATTAGTAAGCTATTTTAATATTATATAATAAAATATTTAATAAATATAAATTAAAATATTATGTTTTATATATTATTTAAAGTAATAAATTATTAAAATAAAAATAAGCTATTAAATAAAGCTTTAATTATAAAAATAATTAAATAAAAATTTAGTTAAGCAATAGTATATTTTAAGTTATATAATATTAATTTTGCTTTTTAAAAACTTTTTTATATATTAGCTTTTATTATTAATATATTAAATATATTAAAAAATATAAATAAAATTTTTTTTTTAAAAATATATATAATATATGTTTATATTAAATATATATATATATATATATTTTTATATAATTATTTTAAAAAGCTAAAATAGCTAATATTAAAAAGCTAAAGCTTATATAATAAATATACTAGCATATAAAATATAATAATAATATTATTTTTATAATACTTTTTAAAATTATATAAATAATAGCTTTTATAGCTATTAAAAATTAAAAGTTAATATATATTTTTTATATAACTATTTATATATTAATTAAAATATTAAACTTAATTAATACTTTGTTTATTTATTATTTAACTATTTTTTATAATTATAATAACTTAATTATTAAGTAATAAAATGTTTTTATATTAAAATAATAAATAATTTTTTTTTATAATAATAATATATAATAAAATAATATAGCTATATAATAAAACAGCTTAAATAACTATAGCTTATTTATAATTATTTTGCTATACTACTTTTAAGTTTTTTATATAATTAAATATAATTATAACTATTTAAAATAAAATTTTGCTTATAATAAATTTAGTTTTATTAAAGTTATATATATATTTTTTTAAAACTTTATATTTTATTCTTATATTTTGTATAAAAGCAAACTATTTTATGTATTCTACGGCTATATTTACCACCTGGCCATATTTGCTACTTTTTCTTACTTTTATATAAACAATCTTTTATAACTTAACTATATAATAAAAAATAATTTTAAACTATTTAAAATTAAATTTGCTAAATGTTTTTATTTTATTTTAATATATTTGCGCATTATAGCTAGGCTTGCTGCATATTTTATAGCATTGTACGCAAGTTTTTTGCTTCTTTATATAACTACTACTTATATGCTTTTTTATTATTTCTTATATAATAGCTGCCTTAGCAGCTTATAACTTTTTTATATTTTATATATAATGTTATGGCAGGTGCTTGGCAAGGCCAAATAGTGAGTATAGGAAACACTAGTTAATTATTAGGTAAGGAACTAAGTACGAACTATGAGTGCAAGGGTGAGGGCCGAAGGCCTCACTATATAGACTTTTGCAGGATTTTGCTAGGCGGTGACCTAATTAGGCAATAATAGGTAGCTGTACAATACTAAATAGCTGCTATTAAGGCAAGCCTATATAATAAAGCACTACGTACGGAGTAGTATATAGGCCTAAAGGCCTATTACTTTATAACAACCCTTTTAAATCTTTGTATAGCTTTTATAATAAGGTTAAAAGGTTATTAATAGATTTAATAAGCCTTTTTATTATTTGTTTTAAGCAATTACTTGCTTAAATAAAGTGTTACCTTTTTAACTTTTTAAATTAAAAAAGCAACTTATTGTTTACCTTTTAAAGGCAATAAAAAAACTTTTAATATTTTAATAAAATATTGCTTACTTTTTTATTCTTTTTAATTAGGTAATTAATTTTTTAAAATAAGCATTTAACTATACACCTTATATTTTATATAATAACTACTTGCTTGCAGGTTAAAGTAAGTAGTTGTGTACAAAATAGTTTTTAAAACTATAACAAAAGCATTTATTATATTTGCAACATTTAAACTGCTTGTTTAGCGCAAGTTTAGTAGCAGCAAAACTTTTAAATATAAAAAAGCTTATAATCTTTTTAATACAACTATTAAAAACACTTTTAGCATTATTTATTTTAATTATATTAATTTTATTAGCACTTATACTAGGCTTAGCACTATAATTTATATATAAAGTATAATATTTATTTTAAGCAAAATTATATTAAGTAGCTAGTTATAAAATAAGCTGTACAAAGTTGTTATATTTATTAAAAATACTTTTATAGTTATTAATTTTAGTTTATAACTTAAGCAAAATAGCTATACGCAATGCCTAGATTTTAAAAAGGTTTAGCTAATTATAAGTACTTATATTTTATATATTTTGCTTTTATTTTATAAAAAATATTTGTATTGCATTATTATTTTTTATTTTTATGCTTTAAAAAGTATAAAAAGCTTAAACTATTTTATTTAAATTATTATATAGTTGCTTAAGCGTAATAATAATGTTGCAAAAGTTTTAACTATTTTGTTTTACTTTAAATAATAGTAAGCATATAATAAGTTATACTTTTAAATTAAGCTAGCTATATATATATATAAATTAAGCTTTTAAAAAGCTTATTGCAATCTAATTAATATACAATTTACTTTTAAAATAAAGTAGCTAGACTTTAAAGTTAAAAAAGCTTATAAATAAAAGTAGATCTAGTAGTACTAGCTAAAGTTTTTAGTTAGCACTATTATTTTTGCTAGCATTTACTATGCTATAAAGTTTAGCAATTTTAGTAGCATAAAAATATTATATTTATTGCACTTAAACGTTAAACTTATTAACAAAAGTATTATAGCATGCCTATACTAAAGCTTATACCTAGGTGTAAGTAATATAATTATTAAATATAGCAAAGATATTAAAAAGCTAATTTTATATATAAATTAAAGCAAAAGTAATTTTGCAAGTATTAAAATTAAGTAAATAAATTAAAATTAAATAAAATAAAGTTAAGCTAGGCCTTTTAACTAATAGTAAGTAAAAGATTTTTGCAACTTTAAGTTATAAGTACGACTTTAAGCTGCAAAGTAAAAGGCTAAGCTTCTTTTTATACTATTTTAAATAATAAAAATTTTTTATTATTATTAAGAAGCGCTATGCTTATTGCAGCAATTATGTGTAGAACTTGTTTTTAAACTAGTTATTTATTATGCCCTACTATAAAAAGCGTTTTTATTAGCTTTAAAAGAGAAAAAAACACTGCCCTTTTTTAAAACCGGCTGCTTAAGTAACTTAAAACAGTCTGCCTATATAAAATAAGTGCTTTAAGTATTAAAAAATACTAGATACTAAAAAAAATAAAAAATAAAAAAACATAGACTACGCTACTTAGCAAAAGCAATATATAGGTTTAACCTACTTGTATAAGCTAATAAAATAAAACCTATAGGTAGTAGGCACTTATAAAAAAATAATTTAATAATTATTATAGCAGGTGCTTAGCAAGGCTAAATAGTAAGTATAAAAAATACTAGTTAATTATTAGGTAAAGAACTAAGTACAAACTATAAGTGCAAGGGTAAGGGCCGAAGGCCTTACTATATAGACTTTTGCACAATTTTGCTAGGCAGTAACCCAATTAAGCAATAATAGGTGGCCATATAATAGTAAATAGCTGCCATTAAGGCAAGCCTACATAATAGAGCACTACGTACGGAGTAGTATATGGGCCTAAGGGCCCACTACTCCATAACATATAAAGTAATCCTTTATTTTATAATTTTATTTTTTTTATATAGCAATGTTAATTAAGTTAGTTGTTTGCTATATAAAAAGTTGCAACCTTTTTTTTTAACAAAGCTAAATAATATATAATAGCTATTATATTGCATATAATTTGCTATATACTTTTAATAAAATATATTAGCAAGCTATTTTAATATTATATAATAAAATATTTAATAAATATAAACTAAAATATTATATTTTATATATTATTTAAAGTAATAAATTGCTAAAATAAAAGCAAGCTATTAAATAAAGCTTTAATTATAAAAATAGTTAAACAAAAACCTAGCTAAACAATAATATATTTTAAGTTATATAGTACTAATTTTGCTTTTTAAAAACCTTTTTATATGTTAGCTTTTATTATTAATATATTAAACGTATTAAAAAACGCAAGTAAAAAATCTTTTTTTAATATATATATATAATATATGCTTATATTAAGTATTTAATTTTTTTTTTATATAACTATTTTAAAAAGCTAAAATAGATAATATTAAAAAGCTAAAGCTTATATAATAAATATGCTAGCATATAAAATATAATAATATTATTATTTTTGCAATACTTTTTAAAATTATATAAATAATAGCTTTTGTAGCTATTAAAAATTAAAAGTTAGTATATGCTTTTTGTATAACTATTTATATATTAATTAAAATATTAAACTTAATTAATACTTTGCTTATTTATTATTTAGCTATTTTTTATAATTATAATAACTTAATTATTAAGCAATAAAGTGCTTTTATATTAAAATAATAAATAGTTTTTTTTTATAATAATAATATATAGCAAAACAATATAGCTATATAATAAAATAGCTTAAATAATTATAGCTTATTTATAATTGCTTTGCTATACTGCTTTTAAGTTTTATATAATTAAATATAGTTATAATTATTTTAAATAAAATTTTGCTTATAACAAATTTAGTTTTATTAAAATTATATATATATATATATTTTAAACTTTATATTTTACTATTATATTTTATATAAAAGCAAACTATTTATAATATTTAAATAAATTTTTATATAGAACGCGCTAATAATTAATTTAGTAATTAAAATATATTATAAAAGCTAGTTATTATTATATAAAAGTAAAAGTTTAGCTTTTGCTAATATGTTTTTTATTATATAACTTTAGCAATTAATTAGCTATATTTTTAATACTACTATACCTAAGTAAAAATAATTACATAATAAAGTTAAATATATATTATATAATAGCTTGCTTTTTAAATTTAGTAAGTTTTTAATTATTAGTAGACCTATTAAATATTGTTATACGATTGCGTTTTTAGTTAAAAAGGGTTATATATAGTATATTATAGATTTTAGCTACGCGTTAAATATTTAGTTTTAAGTTTATATAAATTGCTTAAAGCGCAAAAATAATATTAGACTTTTTTTAAAGGCCTACTATAGTGGGTAGTAAAAATATAGTAGATTAAAAGTTATGTATATAAAGGTAAGAAAAAGTGGCAAATATAGCCGGGTGGCAAATATAGCCGTAGGATACGTTATAATATTTAAATAAATTTTTATTTAAAACATGCTAATAATTAATTTAGTAATTAAAATATATTATAAAGGCTAGTTATTATTATATAAAAGTAAAAGTTTAGTTTTTGCTAATATATTTTTTATTATATAACTTTAATAATTAGTTAGCTATATTTTTAATATTACTATACTTAAGTAAATATAATTATATAATAAAGTTAAATATATATTATATAATAGCTTACTTTTTAAATTTAATAAGTTTTTAATTATTAATAAACTTATTAAATATTATTATATAATTATATTTTTAGTTAAAAAAAATTATATATAATATATTATAGATTTTAACTATGCGTTAAATGCTTAGTTTTAGGTTTATATAAAGCGTTTAAAGTGTAAAAATAATATTAAACTTTTTTTAAAGGCCTACTATAGTAGGTAATAAAAATATAGTAAATTAAAAGTTATGCATATAAAAGTAAAAAAAGTGTTAAATATAGCTATAAAATATATTAATTAATTAAATAGTTTATAAAATAATATAAAAAGTTATATTTATAATTATAAGCGCTTTATTAAAGCTATTTATTTTAAAATAAGCTTTAAAAACTTTTAAAGCTTAAAAGTAGCTTAAAGCTAGCAAATTTAAACTATGCTAACTATTTAAAAATAATATACTATAGTTTATAAAAGCTATAATATTTAGCAAGCATGCTATAAAATTTTAATAAGTACTAAAATAAAAGCTAAACTAACTAAGCAATATTATTAAATATAAAAAGCGCTTAATAATTTGTAGCTTTAAATAAGCTTTTAAAATTAATTTTTTAAAAACTTTTATAGCTATTACTATATTGCTTACTTAGCATATTTTTTTAATACTTGTAGCTTTTAATAATTAAAAAATTAAATAAATTAATTTTATAAAAGCTTTTTTTAATAATAACTTTTTTAAAGTTATTTATTTATAATTATTTAAATATTTTAAAAAAACTGCTAAAAAACTTTAAACTTATAAAGTTAGCAATAAAGTATAAATATAACTTTATTAAAAAGCAAGTTATTTATTTATTTTAAGTATTATATAGCTTTAAACAAGCTTTATGCTAATAGTAAAAAAAGCTATAAAAGCTTTTTAAGCAATTAAGCTTTATATTTTTTATTAGCAATGCTTTAATATATTTTTAAGCTTTTATAAATACTTATATAGTTATTTATATAAATAACTACTTAATTATAAGTTTTAATAAAGCTTATATTATTTTATTAAAAGCTTAAATATATATTATTTATGCTATTAAAAATGAAAGGCTTATAAAATAGTTTTTAAATATAAAAATTATTTAAAATTATTTAAACTAGCGCTTATATTTTTTATAGCTATAATATATTTAATAAGCTTTAATTAAGCATAATTTAATAAATATTAAACTTATTAAAATTTTGCTATAGCTTAAAATTATAAAAGTTAAAAACTTAAAACTATTATTATTTATATTATAAGCTTACTATTATATATAAATTATAAGTGTTGCAAACTATTTTATATTTATTAGCAAACTAAATATTATATTTATATGCTAATAGCTTGCTTGCTATATATAAAGCTTTTATAAGTATTACTTTATAATAGCTTTTAATACCTTTAAAGCTAAATTTATAGCTTTAATAAAAGCTATAAAAAAAGCGCAATATATTTAAGCTTTTTATAATAAAATAAAGCTTATTATTTAAGGGCTAACTATTACATTTGTATATAATATAAAGTTAATATTTATTATAAAAAACTTTAAATATTATTAGCATATTAAATATATTTTAATAAAATCTTAATATATTAAAAAAGCTTAGCATAGTTTATAAATATTTATTATTTATATATAAACTATTAAAATGCTTATTAATAAGCTAACTAAAGCTTTAACGCTTGTAAAGCAAGCTAAATTTTAGCGCATATTAAAGCTTATAGCTATAAAAGCAAATAATGCCTTTAAAAAAAAGTACTAAAAATACTTTTATATTTTTATTAACTATATTTTATACTTTTTAGCTATTAATACTTTATTAGCTATATTTTTATTTAGCTATAAGCTTTACTTTTATATAAGCTATTTATTTGTTATTATATATATTTGCTTTATGCTTTTTTAAGCTATTATAATAATATTATGCTTTTTAAGCTATTATAATAATACTATGCTTTTATAAGCTATTATAAAGATGCTATAGCGCTATAGCTATTTATAAAGCTTTATATTTATTGCTAAGTTTTTATAAGCACTATAGTAAAGCTATTATATGCTTTATAACCTATATAATAACTATTAAAAAGCTTATTATAATTATAGCACTAGTTATAATATTAAGCAAGCTTTTATATATATTAATATAAAATAAGCTAAGCTAATATATAAAATAACTTTATTTATATATAAAGTAGCTTTATTTACTATATAAAATAGCTTTATTTATACTTTTTTTTATTAATTTTAAGCCTTTATAAGTTAGCTACGCTTTAGCCTTGCTTTAGCTTTTAAACTTATTAGCGCTTATTTTTAAGCTTTGCTATTTATAGCGCTTTTAATAGCTTTTAAGCTTTTAAAACTTATTATATTATAGTTAACCTAATAAATATATTTATTATAATCTATTATAGATTTTTTTATTAGTTAAAAAAGCTTAACCTTTTATTATACTAGCAATTATATATAATAGTTTAACTGCTAAATATGCTTTATAATTTTAAGCATATATATAAAAGCACTTAACGTATCCCACGGCCATATTTGCCACCCGGCCATATTTGCCACTTTTTTTCCTATACAAAAAACGTCTGTGCGCAACATTATAACTTGGCCAATACTAATGCTATAATAATATAAATAGTACCAGTCGATTCCTAACTAAATAAAGAGTTCAAATATAATGTTTTTATATTTATAGTATTATTATTTAGCAAGTTATTAAGCAATACGCTAAGCAGGGATTATATAATTTTTAGCAAGGATTATATTATAGTACAAATACTATAACACTATATAACTAGTTTAATATATAAGTAATTAAAATAAAAAAAATACTACTAGATTTCTTATTTTAATAGAAATCTAATGGTTATATTTTTATTATTGTACGACTAAAATTGATAGAGTTATAAATTTACGCACGGCCTTTTTTGCCAAGAATTTTTTAATAATCCTTGTTTATTTACGACCTTAATAACCTACTAAATAAAAATACTATAAATATAAAAAAATTATATTTGAGCTCGTTATTTAGTTAGGAATCGACTGGTACTATTTATATTATTATAGCATTAGTATTAGCTAAGTTATAATGTTGCGCACAGACGTTTTTTGTATAGGAAAAAAAGTGGCAAATATGGCCGGGTGGCAAATATGGCCGTGGGATACGTTACTTACTTTTTTATTACACTTATATACTATATTTATAGCCTACTATTAGTTAACCTTTTAGCCTTACTATTACAGCCTTAAGCTTTTATTATATTATTTATAACTTATTGTTATATTAACTATTTTATAAGCTTTATACACCTTATACCCTTTATATTAAGCCTATAAGCCTTTGCTAGCACTTTGGTACCTACTTACTATTTAATAAGTTTAACGCTTGCTAGCCCACTTTATTTGCTCTCTTTATATACCAGCCTACTTAGCCTGCTACCTAAGCATACTAAGCCGCCTCCCTTGCTTACTAAGTATATACTTTTACCTATAGTGCCTTATAAGGACCTATGGCCCTTATATTCTACTATATCCTTTGATCTAAGCTTTATACCTAGCAAGCCTTTGCTAGCTTATACTTTCACTAAGCATTAAGTATTACCTTTAGCTACACCTAGCTATATACCTTATAGTTAGGCCTACTTTTTATAAATAATAATTTACTTGCTATTTATTATATAAAAATAGTTTATTAATAAGTATATTTTACTTGCTTTTTATTATTTTTATTTATTTATTATTTTTATAAAGCATTTTATTAGCTTTACTTAAGCAAAAATCAAAGTAGTTATATTTTAAATAATTAATAACTTTAATAAAACTTGCTACTATAGCTATTTTTACTACTATATTTTTTTAAAAAACATATATAATATTTATAAAATAACTATATATTAAGCTATTTTAAAAGTTTTATTTTTTTAAAAAAAAATATAATTATTAATACTTTAATTAAAAAAGCATTATATAAGTTTTATAACTAATACTTATTTATAGTTTGTTTAAGTAAGCTTTACTTTAAATTTATATAAGTAAATATAATATTTTATAATATACTTTATATTATTAAGCTTTAAAATTAATATAGCAATAATAATATATTATTATTTATATTACTATATAAAATTAAATACTTAACTTATATATATTATAATAATTAAAGTTTTTTTTAAAGTTATTTTTTATATTATTATTTATAGTATTTATTAAAAAATATACTAAATTTTAATTTAAACTTCTTATATTATAATAAATTAAAGCATACAATATTTATAAATAATATTTATAAATATTAAAAAAAGCTTTTATATTTTTTAAATTATTAAGATTTAAAAATTTTATATTTAAATTTAATTTAGCTTAAAATTATTATTAAGCTAAGTTTAACGCTTTTATTTAAAGCTGCTTACTTTTTAAAATATTTTTTATTTTTAAAAACTTTTAATTATATAAAAATTTGTTTTATAATATACTTTTTAAACTAAACTTTATTGCTAGCACTATATAATATAATATTTATTATAAATATTAAATATTATAGCTATATTTAATAAGTACTATTAACTTTAGCTAACTTTTGTTTAATATAAACTTTTAACTACTTTATAAAATTAACTTTATATTATATAGCTTATTTTTTATTATTTTAACTTAATATTTAAATAATTTTATATTTATATTAGCTATTTAGTTTATTTAGCTTATTAAAAAGCTTACTATTTTTATTTTTTTTTAATTAATTTATTTTATATAAACATATTAAATACTTTTATATGAATAAGCTATTAGTAGCGTTTTTTGCTTAATATATATTAAAGCTTTATTATTTTAAATATTTTAGCTTTAAAATAGGAAATAAAATAAATATTATATAAAAAAGTTTTATTATAACTAAACTAGCTTAAGCATATAAAAAGTAGTTAAAAAATATAATATAATATAGTTGCTAAACTATATAATTTAATAGTATATATTATGCTTAATATTTTTTATTTATAAATAGCTTTATTTTATATTTTTTAAGCTATTATATAAAATAACTATTAAAAATAATAAGCATATAATAATATTTAAATTAATTAAAGCTAAAGCTTTATTAAAAAAACATTTATAAAAATATTTTGTTAATATTTTATATTACTTTTATAATTAAATAGTTATAAAAAGGTATAGCAGCTTAAAAATAAAATATTTAAGCTAGCTTTATAATTTATTGCTTGCTAATATAACTTTAAAGTTTTTAAAGCTTATAAACTATTTTTTAAAATATTAAATATTTTATACAATATAATAAAAAAATAATTAAATTATTAAGCTTAATATAGTAGCAAAAATTTTTAAAAAAAATTAAATTTAGCAAACAAAATATAAATAGATTTTATAGCTAGTTAGCATATATACTTTATATTAACTAAAATAAAATATATAGCAAGCTAAAAAGTTAAAAAGTTTATTTATTACTATTATAATATAAAAAAATAATAATATAATATTTTTGCTAACTATTATATTAGCTATATTTTAACTAAAAATTAGTTATAGTATTATTAAATATATATAAAATTATATATATATATATAATATTTAATTTTAAAAAGTTAAATTTTTTATATACAAAGTACTAAGTATAATAAAAATTATAATAATATATATAACTTTTTTAACTTTGCTTATTACTGCTTTAATATATTATATAGTAGTTTTATAAAATATAGTTTATTTGCTAATAAAATTAATAATATGCTTTATAAAATAACTATTATATTTATTTTTTATTTTTTTTAGCTTTTAATAATATAGTTTTAAAATTATACTATATAAGCTTATAAACATTTTTATTAGCTAAAAGCTAATATAGCTTAGTAGTAGTATAATATTTTTTATTTAAGCTATAAAGCATTTATATAATATTTAATAGTAAAAAAAAAAAAGCAAAATTTATATATTTTTTAAGCAATTATTAATATAATATTTTTTATAGCTTACTTTTTTTTTTATTAAGCTTGCTATAATATTTTAGTATATATTTTTAATTAG
>Ga0247782_1000581_pt1 | contig 15669 bp, 2 predicted proteins | sample UWRJL019104C5_FD_179928 | JGI IMG/M metagenome (GOLD analysis project Ga0247782, IMG submission 179928) | Plant litter microbial communities from Arlington Agricultural Research Station in Wisconsin, United States - UWRJ-L019-104C-5 | ecosystem: Environmental > Terrestrial > Plant litter >...
AAATATAATTTAACTTTTATATAAAAAAAGATTTATTATAAAAATTTGCTTATTAAAGCATATAATAAAAAACCTTTTATATAATTAAAAAAGCATAACTATAAGCTATATTATATAAACTTTTAAACTTTTATATAATAACTATATTATTAACTTTTTAATTATTTAATACTTTAGCAAATATTAACTATAATAACCTTGCTTTTATATATAAAAAAATAAGCAAAAATAGCAATATTTTTTTTAAAATATAAAAAAAAATATAAACCTAATATATTAGGCTAAAAACATTAATATTATAAAAAGCTTGTACAAAAAGCAATTAATTATATATTTTATATAATATATGCAAGATTATATACAATATAGCTTTAAAAAAAAATATGCTATAAGTTTTTTTTATATAAACTTTTATAACTAGACTTTATATTAGTTTAAATAAGTTAACTATATATTTAAAATAAAAATAATAATTATATTTAAAAATAAAAGTATATAACTACTTAATAAAAATAGTATTAATAATAAGCTTATATAACTTTTAATAAATATATTAGCACTTTTATTTTTAACTTTAAGTGCTTAACTTTAAGCTTAAGCTTAAACTTTTACTTTTATATACTTTTTTTTTATACTTATTATATAATAAAACAATATATAACTAAGTAAACTAATATATAAAAAAACTACTTTTACTTTTTATACTTAATTAAAACAACCTTAGCTATACTATTAATAACTAATTTTTATTATTAAATAATAAATACTAAGCTTATACGCATAAATATTTAATATATAAATTATAACACTTAAAAAAATGCTAACTATAGCTATATATAAAAAATAAAGCCTTAACTATAATAATATACTTAAAAACTTTTATAAAAAACTTATATAAATACTTACTTTTATTTAAATGTTTTACTTATTATATAATACCTTTATTAACTTACTTTTTTTATATATTACTTTTAATGCTAACATAAATTTTAACTTATTTATTACTTTTATAAGGCTTAAAAAAAAAACTAAAACTATAATAGCAAGCTATATAATATTTTATATAATAAAGTGCAAATTTTTATTATAACTTGCTAACGCTTTAAAATTATAAAATTTTAATATTATATAATATTTTTAATAATTTTATAAAATTATATAAAGCAATATTACTTTAACTATATTAGCTTTAAAAAAATATAATATAATATATATACTATGCTTAATAATTACTTTAATATAAAAGTTAACTATAGCTAGTATGTAACAATCCTTTTTGTCTAAGATAGTCTAGATAGCTATGGTTTGCTATTGCTAAAAGTAAACAAATAAAAGGGCTTATATTTTAATTAATTATTAAGAGGTTTTTCTTATATATTTAGTAGTTTTGGTTATATGCTAAGTATATGCTTAGATTAATTACTGCAGATTAAAAAAATAACTATAGCTAGCTAAATATAAAAGAAAATATATACTTAATTTCTTTTTTTAAAATAAATGTAAATTGTAGCTACTATAATATAATAGCTACTAGCTACTAGTAGCCACTAGCTACTAGTAGCTACTAGCTGCTGCATAAAAGTGGCTGCTAGCTAACTAATTAATTTACATAATATTTACTATAGCATATTTTTTAGTTTAGCAACTACTTTGCTTTTATTGCTTTTAATTAGCCTTTAATACAGCTAATAGTTTTTTGCTTATTAGTTTGTAATACTATTTTCTTCTTTTTTAAAATTATTATTTTTAACAATTATAAGTAAGTTTTTTTTTTTTTTTTTTTTTTTTTTATTTTTTTTTTTTTTTTATGTTTTCTTAATTATATTTTCTTATTATATCTTTAAAGCTTTTAGTAGTAGCTTTATTAAAAGTAATTATTATTAAGCTTTTATATTTTTAGTTAACAAATTTAGTACAAAAGTAATGCTTTGCTTTTGCTATTTAAAAAAATTTATTAAGTATATTAAATTACCTAACTTTTCTTGTTATAAAGCATATATTTTAACAAAATATGCTTATAATAGCTTAAGTCCTTTTTTTGCATTAGCAAACAAGATTATTTTTAAAAGTAAATGAATTAAATAAAAAAAAAAAGAAATAAAAAACAAGCTAAAAAAAATTAAGAAAAAATATAATTTAGCTTATAAAAAATTTAATAATAAGCAATAAAGGCTTAAGCAAGAGCTAGCTTATTTATTTTGCTTTTGTAAGCAAAAACGTTTTTTAAAAAAACGTACAAACAAAATAATAAAACGAGGTGCTTAAGCTTTTAAAAAAGACCTAAATAAACTTTAAAAAAGTTTGCCCCTTTCTGCTCCTTTATTAAGCAAAATTAATTAGAACAACATTAGTTTTAGTTTGCTTTTTATATAAATAAATAACTTAGTTAGTTAAAATATTAGCAATAGTATTGCTTAATAGTTTTAAAAAAATTTATAAGGTGTTTTTTAAGTTTTTATATGCTTTTTAAGTGTTTGTATTCTTTTTACTTTACTAAGTACTTAATTGTTTAACCTTGCTAACGTAAGTTTAGTATTTTTTTAACTTTGTATTTGTTTAAGTTAAGTTTAACTTTTAGTTTAGTTTTAAGTTTAGCGTTTTTTAGTGCTAGTTTAAGAAGTAATATATAAAATACATTATATATTTTTATTTTTAATAGCAATTTTAGTTTATAAAATAGTTATAATAGTACTTTTAAAATTTTAAAAAGTTTAATTTTAACAAAGTTAAGCTTATTGCTTAGTTGCTTTGTTTTAATATTTTTGCAAAGTAAATAAACTTTATTTTTTTTTTTTAAGATTAGCTTTAACAATTTTTATTTGTTATAGTAATGCTTTATTTATTGCTAATAAAATTATATGTTTTTATATAATTTAAATTATAAGTTTTTAATATGCTATACTTATATTTTTGCACTTAGTAATGCTTAATTTCTAAATAGTTCTTTTTCTTTATCTAAATTATACTTATAAATAACTTTAGCTAGTAATATTCTAAATACTTTATTGTTTAAAGTATTGTATGCAAATTGTGCTATAAGTAATAGCTTTACCTAGTTATTTTGTTTGTAGTTAATATAGCATTGCAAGTAATTTTTTAAAACTTGATTAAGTTTTTCTGTTTATTTATTAGTTTAAAGGTAGTATGCACTTAATAAGCTTTTTTAGATTTTTAAAGCTTTAGTAAATGCTTTTTAAAATTTAAATACTATTATGCGTTTTTAATTAGTAATAAACTGTTTTAGTATACTATGCTTGTTTATAATATGCTATATAATTGTATACGCTATGCCTTTTATTTTAGTTGCTTTTTTATAAAAAATAAAGTATGCGTACTTGCTAAATTTATTAACTATAACTAGTATTAAGTTATATACTGCTTATGTTATAAGTTCTTTTAATTTTAATAATTTAATAATAAAGTTAAATAAAACTATTTTTTATAATTTGTTTAGCAGATTAATTAGTTTTATTAAACTATAAGGTTTGTGTTCTGCTACTTTAATCTTATTATAAATGTTATAGTTTTTAATAAATATTATAACAAATTTTTTTGCTTTATTAAAGTTGTAGTGCTATTAAAGTTTTTTAAATGTTTTAAATATTTTTTAGTGTTTTGCTAATTTATGTTTATAAATTTTTTTAACTACTTGTTCTTAAAGTGTTATTAAAATTTATAATTTTTTTTTATATAAGAGGTTAGGTTTAGTTTTCTTTTTTAAGTTTTTTATGCTTTACTTATAATAGTTCTTGTTTTTATTTTAATGTTTTGCTAATCTTTTTTATTTTTAAACTTTATTATAAGTTGCTTAACTATAAATTGTAGCAATAATAAAATATTTTTCTTAAGTTTTTTTAAGTATTGCGTTTGTTTTTTAAGGTGTTTTTTAATAATAATTACTTTTTCTACTAAAAATGTTAGCTTGCATATTTTTTAATCTTTTAACATAAATAATTTTAAAATTAAATCTTAATAAAAATTTTTACTATTATATCTATTTTTTATTAAATGCTTTTATAATAGTAAGTGCTATTAAGTTTTTATAATCTATATAAACTTTAATAAGTCTTTTAGTACTGCTTAAGTAGTGTTTTTATTTTTTAAAAGCTTGCATTATTGCTATAAGTTCTTTATTATGTATTAAATAATTAAGTGCTGCTCTATATAGTTTTGCTAAGTAAAAGGCTATAAAGTGTTTTTTTTCTTTTTTATTTTTTTAACTTAAAGTTTTTTTAATAGCAAAGTTGCTAGCATCTATTTTAACTTTAAACTTTTGTTTTAAATCTAGTAATTAGGTTACTAGTTTACTTAAAATGCGTTCTTTAATTATATTAAATACTTTTTGCTCTGCTTTTGTCTATTTAAACTTAATATTTTTTTTAATTAAGTCTGTAAAGCTTAACACTATGCCTTTAAATTTTTTAATTATTAGTTTAATATAATTAGTAAATCTAATAAACGCTTAAACATTTTTAACGTTTTTTAGTTTAAGCTAATTTTTTACTACTTTAATCTTACTGTTTTAAATTTATAGTTTTTTTAGTATAATTATAAATTTTAAAAAGTTTACCTTTTATTTGTAAAACTTGCTTTTTTTTAGGTTTACAAGCAGTTTTGCGTTCTATAGTATTTATAGTACTTTTTGTACGTGTTATTTATATTTTTTAAATATTTTTAAGTAGATTAAAATGTTATTAAAATATACTACTATAAACTAGTTAATAAACTTTTAAAGTATTATTATAATTATAGTTTAAAAACTAGCTAGTACATTTGTTAACCTAAATAGTATAACTAAGTATTTATAGTATTTTTTAAGTGTTCTAAAAGCTATTTTTTATTTTTTTTTTTTAGCTATTTTAATTAAATAGTAAGCTTTAGGTAAGTTTAGAGCTATAAACTATTTTGCTTTTGTAAGTTTGTTTTGCAAACTTTTAATAAGTAAAATAAGGTAACAGTTTTTTTTAATAATAAGATTTAGTAGTTAGTAGTCTACAACTAGTTTTTATTTTTACTTTTTATCCTTTTTTTTCTTTTTAAAAACAAAAAGTATAGGTAATTTAGCTAGTAACGTTAATAGCTAAATATACTTTCTTTTTAAATTCTTTTTAATATATTGTTTTAGCTTTTTTGTTTATAGCCTGTTAAAAAAATAAATTTAATTAAATTTTAGCATCTTTTTATTTATTAAAGGTATCTAATAATTTTATTAATTATAATCTAGCAATTTAGTTTTTATTAGTAGTTTGCTGCTAAATAAAATTTTAAACTTTATTTTATATTTTTTAAAAACGTTGCTATTATTTAATTTTATTTTAAGTTTTTTTTTAATAAAGTATATACTTAGTACTTTTAAGTTAAGTGCTTAAGTTTTTCTTTTTATAGCAGTATTTAACCTTTTTAATTTTATAGCGTCTTACTAAATTGTTTTTTTTTTTTATAAAATAGTTAGATTATGCTTTTACACCTATAGAATTTTTAAAACTATATTTTTTTATTTTATTTTAATAATATTAAATGTTTTATTTAGTAGCGTCTTTTTTGCTATCTTTAGGTCTGCTAGTTAGGTTTTTTTTTTTACTTTTTTGTTTTTATAGTTAATCTAACTACTATTTACTATAGTTAATTAATAAGAATTCTTTTTAAATTTCTATGCTAGGTCTTTTTTATTTACTACTTAAAGTAATATAAAGTTTTTTTAAAATCTAGTATTAATTATTACTTTTAGTTTGCTATTTTTATATTGCACTTTTACTATAAAGTATAACGTTGCTTTAAAATTATTTATTATATAAATTTTTTATGTTTTCTTAAAAGACTGCTAATTTTTGTTAGCTTCTTTTACTTATTTTTTAACTTGTTTTTTAACTTGTTTAAGCAATTAAATAGCTTTATAATTAAAACTTTTTTATTAACTCCTTTAAGGTAGTTATTTTTTAATTCTTTTATATAACTAAGTAGTTCTAATAGTTCTAGTTTTAGCATTGCTTGCATAAATGCTAAAATTAACTTAAAAGGTTTTAAAAATTCTCTTAACCCTAATCTGTACACTTTTAAGCTAAACATTAATAAGTTTACTACGCTTATTAGGCCTTAGTCTTGTATTATAACCTTTTTTAAGCTTTTTAAATCTTGTTATTGTAGTACGTTAAACCAATTTAGTATTATTACATTATTTTCTATCTAATAAAATAGACTAACATGCTTTCTTCTTATAAAAAATAAATAAAAGCTAAAGTTATATTTTTTTTTAAAAATAATTTATAATTTTATGCTTAAGATCTTATAAGGTCTATTAATTAGTTAAGATCTAACTTTTTTTAAGAACTAATTTGCCTTTAGTTTTTTTTAAAAATAAAGGTTACATTATATAGTAACGCATAATATTTATTTTATTTCTAAATGTTATAAGTAATCTAAATTAATCTTTTAATTTTCTTTAATTATTAGTATTTTGTTATATTTTTAGCTTTTTTTAATTAGGTATATAATTTAGTAATCTGCTTTTTAAGTGTTAACTTTTTTATTTATAAGTTTAACCTATTCTTAGCTAATCCTCTAAGCTATTTTTGTTTTTGCTATATTTATTAATAAGTTGTAAAATTTTTTATTAATAATTTCTTTAGCTTCTTTATATTGTTTTTTTTTATCTTTAGCAGTTATTGCTATAGTATATCTTTATTTAATTAATTTTGTTACTATGCTGCTTACTTATTTTAGGTTTATTTAATATAAGCAGTAGTTATAATTACAGTTTTTTTTAGCTAGGCATTTTTTCTCTTTTAGCTATATTCTTTATAGTGTTGTTTTTAAGCTTTTATTAAAGTCTTTTAAGCTTGTTAAGCTTTTACTAAAGTACTTGCTTTTTTTTAAATTTGCTTCTAGCAGCAGTTTTACTAGTTTTTTATGTTTTTCTTTTTAATTATTAATTAGTTTAGGTTTAATAATAATTTGTCCGTTTATATTTCTTTATACTAAATTAATTTTAGGTTGTTTGCAAAAATTGCATTTATTTTAATTTCTATAATTGCATACAAAAACACTTTCTTATTAAAGTAGTTCTTTTTTAATATGTTCTTGTACTAGTTTAAAAATTGTATGCTATTGTTCTCTAGCTTTTTTAAATATTATTAGCAAATAAAGTTGGTTGCATATATTATACCTTTGCTATAGTCTGTAAGCATATAAGTGCTTACTTTAAATATACTTATATTTTTTTAGTTTAATTAGATTATTTTAAGTTTTTATTACTTTTTTAACATAGTTTTTAACTATTTGCAAATCTAATAGTTGTTTTAAAGTTTTGTAGTTATAAGTATATATAGTAATACTTTTAAGTTAATTATATTATGCGCATTTTTTTTAGGTTCTATATTTATAATCTATATAAAATTATTTATAATAAGTAACTAGCGCAGTTATAATACTTTTTATGCTATTTTTATCTCTTTTAATTATAATTTTTGTAGTTAAATGCAAACATTTAGTACATTTAAAGTATAGTTTATAAACATATTATAAAACCTTATCTACTTTTTTTTATTTAAAAGTTTTTAGTAGTTTTAATAATTTACTTATAAATTTTTACAGCATTTTATTTTTTTAGGTTTTTAAAACTTTTTTAATTCTTTTTAAATAGGCTTATTAATTTTGCCTTTGTTTTTAAGCTCTTTTTAACAATAACTTTAGTCAAGTTATTTAGTTTGCTATAAATATCTTTTTATTTTTTTTAGCTGTACTAGCTAATTTTTTAGTTTTTAGAACTAGTATATTTTTTTGCTCTCTACAACAGTTTTTAGTATAATGTCCTTTTTTATAGCATTTAAAGCATTTAAAATCTTTATTATTTCTTTTTTTCTGCTTATTATTTTTATTATTTTTATTAATTATATTAATGCTAATAAAGTTATTATATGTTTTTTTGCTTTCTTAATTATTACTGCTACTTTTTTAATTAAGTTTACTAGTTTATTAGTTTTTTTTTTATTCTTAAGCAAAGTTAAATAATTAATTGTTAACAATAATTGCTAGCTTAGTAAATATAGTAAAGTCTTTAAGCTATAAAATAACCTTAATTAATTCTATTTAAATTAGTGCCTTTAATTTTTTATAGTATACGTTTATAAAAGCTTTATTAATTAGCTATTTAGCTTTAGTAACTAACTTTTTAAAAAAAACTATATAAGCTAATATGCTCTTAGTTTATTTAAAGCTTTAAAATTATTATCTAGCTTTTTATTTTTTATTAAGATTTTTAAACATTATAACTAGCTTCTTTTTAAATTTTTTATAGCTACTAAACAACTTTTATGTTTTTTTTTTAAAGTTTTCTTTAGTTTAATTTTTTTAGTAAGTTTTAAACTATTTAAAAGCCTTTTTATTTAAAAGGTTTTTAGCAGCCTATACTTTTTATAATTTTTTTTAATTTATTTTTCCTATCGTTTTTAAGTACATTTTAATTAAAGTAAAAAAAAAGGTTAGGTTAGTTATTTTATTATACCTTAAAAGTTGTGCTGCTTTAAAAGCTTTTATTTAGTTAGCGCTTTTAACTTTATTCTTAAGTTAGTCTACTATATTCTTAAGCATACTAATTGCCTGCTGCTTAAAAGTAAGTTAAAGCTTTTTCTCTTCTTCTTATTATTTAAAAAGTCTTGTAAAGGGGACGTACCTTCCCTAAGGACCGACCGTCAGGAAGGTACGTACCGCTCGCGCAGGCTTGCCAAAGGCAAGCCAAAAATTAGCCGAAGGCCTAATAAGGCCTTATAGCCACACACAATTAGCACACCAAATAAAAGTAATCTTTTATAGCTACTTTTTAAAATCTAGCACATTATTTTGCAACGTACTAAGCCTAAAAACCTTACACTTTTTTATTTTTATATTTAATAGTTGCAATGCAATATTTAGACAAAGAGTACTACTTGCAAGATCTGCAACTATTAAGCAAACAGCTATTACTAAACTAAAACCTTGCCTAAATAAGTTAAATATAGGTAACAACTTAGATATTAAACAGCTTATAGGCTTAAAGCTTATAATACTTAATAAAAAGGACTTTAAATTGTTAGAGCTAGACAACTTAAACAGCTAGTATAAAGGTTTGCGAAAACAAAGAGGTTGGAGTTTGCGTTAGCTAAGACGTAGTTGCTTAGCTAATTAAACCTTAAGCTAATTGCAATTATACTTGCAGCACTACAAAAGCAGATCTGCAAAGCATAATAAATTGTTAGCATAAGCAGCGGCTATAATAGCTTAAACTAGCTAGTTATTGTAACTATTAGCAAAAAAGCAAAGGCTAAAAGCAAAAAATAATACTAAAGCACTTATATATAACTGTAAGCAGCTTAAGCAAAAAGCTACTGCTACAAAGATTAAAAATTAAATATTTGCAATTAAAAAAAGTAATAAGCAAAAGCTTAGCTAACTAAACCTTATTTAAATAACTTAGGCATTAACTTAAGTAAAGTAAGACTTATAAACTAACTAGCAAGCATATTGTAAAATGTTAAATTATAAAAACTTAAAAAACAAAGTAATACTTAAAGACTTTTAAAAGTTTATTTAGCAAGAAGATGTAGATCTTAAGCTATTTAAAAAAACTTTTAAAAAGTAGTTATATAAACTATTTTAAGGCAAAAATAAGACCTTAAAAAAATTTTTTTTATAATAGCAAATCTTAGTGCGCAAGCTAAAAGGCTATTGCTAGTTTAAAAACAATTTATAATTAGCTTTTAATTATTAATATAAACTTTAGCTAGGCCTTAAGCAAGTTTTAATTAAATAAAAGGTAACCTTTAAAAATGTAGTTTTAGTATTAAATAAGGCTAAGCAGCAATAAAGTGTTTAGTAAGATGCTAATAAGAAGGCTAAGAAAGGCTAAAAGCGCACGCTTTTTAACAGCTTGTCAAAAGATAAGCAAGGCGTAAATAACCTAAGGGCAGGAGCATAAGGCTTAGCTTAAGGCCGTACTGCAGACGCAAAAAACCAGCGTATAAATAATAACTAAAGCAAGTTATTATAAGCAAGCAAAAAAATGCTTAAATACTATAATTATAGTAAGCTAAAGTATATAGCTGCAGATTATTAGTTTAAACTATAAGGCGGGCGGCTAGCAGCTAGATAACAATTAGCAATGCTAAAGAGGCTAAAAAGCAAAGTTTAGAACGTAACTGCTACCTAGTCTAGCTTAAAATTAAAAAAAAAAAAAGCAAAAGCTAAGCTAAAGTAAAACAATATGTTTAATTTACTTTAGCAAAAACTTTTAAGGTATTTAGTTTAAAAGAACCTTTTAAAAAGGTAGCTATAATTTTACTAGATAGCAAACGCTAGGAAAAAAATGTTATTATAAATATAAATATAAGGGCGCAAGTTAATATGGTTTATAAAGACTTAGCTAAAAAACGCTTACAAAAAGCAACAATTTTTATTTTAAGGCTTATAAGGCTAAGTAAGAAAACGTTGCAGTGTTATAAAGCATATAAGGCCACTTTTTAAATAGTTAACGTAAAAGGCTAGGTAAAAGTTTTTACTTAGATATTTTATGCTATAAAGAGAAAGCTTAATGCTTTTAAGTTATTGCTATTAAGGCTAGGCATAGGCTGCCTAAGCATTATTTTAAATATAGCCTTTATAGTATAGCATTTTAATAATATTAAAAAAGTTGACCTTAAAAACTTTGTAAGCAAAGTAGTTAGCAGCAAGCAAGCATATATTGCAAACTTTACTAATATAAGGTTAAAAAAAGAGCTTTTTTTTCTAAAAATTGATAGCAATAAGCCTATAAATACTATTATTAACCTGCTAGCGTGTTTAAAAAGCTTTTGCTAATTATACTTTAAAAAAGCAGCAAAAAAAATTTTTGTGCTAAAAAAAGCAAAGCACTTAATTAATTTAATTAAAAGGGCTAAGGTGCTATTTAAGCTAATTTACTTGACTTTAGAAGCTTAAAAAAAGGTACTTAAGAAATATTTAAAAAAGAATTTATAAATAGGCAAGATTTGCTGATTGCAAGCTAATGCAGGCGCGCTAATCTTATTTATAGCTAAAAAAAATAGCACAATAAGGCTTTGTGTTAACTACTAAAAACTAAATAAAGTTATAGTAAAAAACAAATATTTTTTGCTGCTTATATTTAAAGTTATAAACTACTTAGGGTCCGCTAAGGTGTTTTTTAAGTTAGATTTAAGAAATGCATACTATAAAATATGCATTAAAGCTAGCAATTAGTAAAAAACTGCTTTTTAAATGCAATATAAGCACTTTAAGTACATTGTTATGCTCTTTAGACTAACTAACATGCTAGCTACATTTTAAGGCTACATGCATAAGGCATTAGCAGGGCTAGTAGATTATATTTATATAGTTTACTTAAATAATATTATTATATTCTTAAATAATAAAGAACAACATTGCAAGCATTTCTAATTAGTTTATAAACGCTTAAAGCAGTATAACTTATTTATTAAACTATTAAAGTATAAGTTTTTTAAGACAGAAATAAAATTTTTAAGGTTTATTATTACTACTAAAGGTATTAAAATAGATCTGTAAAAGGTTGCTGCAATCTAAAAATAGAGGTCCTTTAAATTAGTGCATAATATCTAAGTATTTTTAGAATTTGCAAACTTTTATAAAAAGTTTATTGCTAGGTACTCTAAAATTACTACGCTAATTATAGCATTGCTAAAAGGGCAAAATAAGCGCGGCCATTTATTTAAATAGACTAAAGAGGCAAAATAAGCCTTCTAAAGCTTTAAGAAAGCATTTATGTTAGCGACTGTTTTCTAATATTAAGACAGTAAACTTTTAACTAAGATAAAAACGGATGCGTTAACAAAAGCTATTTTAAGCATTTTGTTTTAACTATATAAAAAGCAGTAGCGGCTAATAGCATACTAGTTACGCAAACTAATAGATGTAAAGATGCGTTAGGCTACTAGCTAACAAAAACTCTTAGCAATAGTTAAAAGCTGTAAGCATTAGTGCTAATACTTTAAGGGCACAAATAAGCTTTTTATAGTTTAGACAGACTATATAGCATTGTAAAGGGTTATTAACTTGTTAGCATACGATTTTTAAAAGAGGTTAGCATGCTAGGTATATAAACTAGCTTAGTTTAATTTTAATATTAAATATTGCTTAGGCATCTTAAATCTAGCAAACAGACTATTGCAAAGGCCTGACTATATAGCAAAAGAAATAGAGTACAAGGATATAGTCCTTATATTCTAAAAAAAACTCTAGCTGTTTAGCAAACTACTAAAAGAGGTCCAGACTGTTATAGCATAATAGCAAAGACTAAAAAATAAAGGGCAAGGAGTATTAGTACAAAATATTTAAACTGCTTAAATAATATTGTTAAAACTATACTTAAAGAAGTACTTTACAACAAGAAAACAGATAGCAAAACTACGCGCTAATCTAACTTTAGACCTTTGCTGTACAATTGCAAAAAACTTTTAAAGGAAAAAGAGTAAAGAGCACTAATGTATATGCTTAACTTATTAACTATGTACAGCATAGATTATAGTAATAACTTAGTTAGCAAAACAAACTGCTAAAAAGTTAAAGAACGCGTTCTAAAAAAATAAAAAAGGTGCTAAAGCTATTATTTATAACTAATATGTTTTACGTTTTATAGCAAAAAAGTTAGCTTAAAACAAAACAATATTTAAATTAAATGTATTAAAGCAATTTTATAAGACAGTTAAAAAACTGTAAACTAAAGACTTAATACTTATTAAGTTAACAAAAATTGTATGCTAATAGGCTAGAACATATAAAAAGTATTATGTTAACAATTAAAGAGTACTACACTTTTAAAGGAGACTAGTTATTTTAGCTTAAGTAGCGCTAGTTAAACAGCTAATATACTAGCATTATAATAACCTAAGGGCCGGCTATATAAGGGGCAATAAAATAGCCAAACTTTTACAAAAAAAGTTTTATTAAAAAAAGTTAGATTAAAGCGTTTGCAAATACGTTGCTACGTACGCAGAGTGCAAAGGAACTAAAAGGCTAAAACACAAGCTATTTAAAGAACTGCAAACATTTTTGCTACTAGATTAACTATAGCAAAAGATTAGCTTAGACTTTATTATAAGGTTCTTACCTTATGCTAAAGCTAATAGCTTAGTATATAATGCAATCTTAGTAATTATTAACTGCTTTATAAAGACAGCTTTATTTATACTTATAATAAAAATGCTAAATGCAGCCAAACTTGCAGCTATATTTTATAAAAAAATAAAGTGCTAATTTAGATTGCTAAAGGGTATAGTAAGCAATAAAGACAAGCTTATTATTAGCAAGTTTTAAAAAGAATTTTATAATAAGCAGGAGATCTATAAAAGACTATTGACTATATAGCATTTACAAACTAATAGTTAAACAAAAAGAGTGTATTAAACACTAAAAAAGTACTTATAAACGTATGCTGTTAATAAGCTAGCAAAGTAAGCAAAAGTGTTGCTTAAGGCTAAGTTTGCATATAATAATAGTTAATATATAACTATAAGTTATTTACTGTTTAAAGCTTTATATAGCTATTACCTAAAAATTATTAAGTACGTGCTAGAACAGCTTTAGTTTAAGGTTTAAGGGGTAAAAAAATAGCTGCAAAAAATAGATGCAGTGCAAAAAGCACTACGCAAACATTAAGAAAAAATAGTAAAAACTATATAAAAGCACTACAATAAACGCTATATACTTAAGCAGTACAATGTTAAAAATATTGTAAAGCTATTAACTGCGCACTTTTGTTTTAAGTGCAAAAAAAAGCTAGCACCTACTTATATTAAAGCAAAAGTTTTAAAAAAGATTAGATTGCAGGCGTATTATATTTAGTTGCTAAAAAAGTATGCAAAGGTATACAAAGTGTTCTTTATATTATTATTAAAGCTATAAAACAATTATAAAAAGATTAGCAAGCAAACAGAATTACTAAACTTAAAAAATAAACAAAATAAATAAGCTATTAAAAACATTGTATAGCATAAAAATAACTAAAAAAAATAAAAGTACTTAGTAAAATAAAAAGGGTAGCTAATAAAATATAATACTTAAGAACTACTAAAGCATTTAACTAACTTAAAAAGGTTAGTAAATAAATATAAAAAAAAAACTAAAAAGTTGTACCTTAAGTAAAATAATTTAGTAGTATTATAATAAAGAAGAGCTATAGCTACTTAGCAAAAGAATACTATTTACTTAATAAATAAACAAATATATTTAGTAAGAAATAAAAAAACTAGTGCGACAACAAGTTGGCAAATAGACAGCAATAGTTATATTAACTATAATAAGAAAAAAACAAAAACAAGCAACAATAGTTATAAAGGCCAGCTGCAAACCTAAACAAAAACAAATACACTTAAAAGAAGGTAACTTAAAAAGCAAACAATAAGCAACTGTTTTTAAAAAAGAAAAAAAAGAAATAATAAAAAAAAAACAAAATAAAAAAAAATATTAACAAAGCGGCAACTAGTTAACAAACTATTACAACTTAGTTTAGTAACAAACACAACAAAAAGTGCTAGCAACGTTTTAAGATGTAATATTATAAAAAGCAATAGTACAAAACTTTTTCAAATGCTTGCTATTAATAAACTAGGCAGCATAGTTTAGCTAAAAGAACCGCTTAAGACTCTAGTTCTCGTACTAGCCAACATAGTCTAGCTCTAAGCTAGCATTGTAAGGTTGCGCACAAATAGAAAACAGCTTGCTACAAGCTTGTAGTACACAATCTAACTAAGAAAACAGCAAGAAATTGTGCTTATATAGCAGCTGCGCGCGGCCGACTTGTTGCTAAACGTCCTCTAGATTAATAAGGTTACCAGCTTAAATGTTTTATACATATGTATTAGTTAGCAAACACACGACAAACGTTAGGCAACAACATATATAATAAAAAAATTAATGCTAAGAGTTAATAAGCAGCAAGTAGACTAGGCTTTATGCTAAATAATAGCTAAACGCTAATCTTAAGTAGCTTAAGTTAGGCTACGTTTTTTTTTAGCAATATAGCAGCAAAAAGCTAACTTAGCTTTTATAAAGTTATTAAGCAAGCAACTAAACATAATAACGTTGCTATAACGCATTAGCAAACCATTTTTGTTAACTTTTTTTTTAAAACGCTTAGCAGCCTGTCAAAGTTTAGCTTAAATCTTACTAAGTAACTAAGCAGCGCCTAAGAGCAACACTAAAACTTAAAATAATTAGTATAAAAACGCTTGCTAAACGCTTAAAAAACTTATAGCACAACAAGCGTAATAATTTTGCGTACACATAACGCACTTAGCGCCCAATTATTAGGAAGCAGTAATATATATAATCCTTAAGTTAATATATGCCTTTAAAACATATCCTGCGCATAAGGGTACGCCATCTATGTTAATGTTTCTATTAAAATTAGCGTCCAACTTGTTAAGCGCATGCACAACGCGGTCATAACAGTTTTATTAAATAATTTAATTAAATAAGTACTTCTAAATAAATTTGTTATAAGAAAGCATAGTAATAATAATAGGTCAGCAAATAAACGCGAAAAAATTAAATAATACTAACAAAAAAAAAAAAAAGACAAAAGTATAATATAAGGCAAATGCTTTACAAAGGGTTGGCGATTAGGTATAAGAATGCAAATATAAAAGTGTAGGAGAATAGCTCTAC
>Ga0247782_1000582_pt1 | contig 15637 bp, 3 predicted proteins | sample UWRJL019104C5_FD_179928 | JGI IMG/M metagenome (GOLD analysis project Ga0247782, IMG submission 179928) | Plant litter microbial communities from Arlington Agricultural Research Station in Wisconsin, United States - UWRJ-L019-104C-5 | ecosystem: Environmental > Terrestrial > Plant litter >...
GCTTATGTAAGGGTAAGGCCTATGGCCAAGTGAGGGTATGGCCAGTGAGGTGTTGGCGGCTGAAGGGTAGAAAATGCAGTTGGTAGAAACGCAGAGGCGTTTTTAACAATAACCTATTTACTTAGCTAACTATTTAAACTACTTTGCTTTGCTATAGCTTAAATTGACTTATAATATACTGTTTTAACTACCGTAAACTATGTAGCTCTAAGCTTTTAAAAGCAGTGTTGCTCTTAACAAGCATTATTAATGTTATAAGGCTAGATAGACCGTCCTAAAGGCTAACAAAAGAGGTTTTGGCCCTTGAAGATCGTTACTTTTTAGTTATTTTACACCTTATACATACCTTAATAAGCGCATATTTGTGGCCAAAGCACATGCAATATGCATACATGCGTTTGCAGGGGTATTTCCTATACAAATTAAATTTAGGCGGTCTAAAATATGCTCTCTGCCTAATATATGCTATATATAGCGCATGCTCGGACTAGGGTAACCACTATATCTACTAAACGGTCACACATTAAGAGCCTTAAAGCAGTGAGGCAGACTATAACTAAATAAACTACCTACTTAAGCTAATATAAAAAACGTTTGTGCGCAACTTTATAACTTGGCCAATATTAATGCTATAATAATATAAATAGTACTAAATAATTTATAACTAAATAATAAGTTTATATAATAAAAAAGCCGCTACTAAGTATATATTATAGCAACCGCTTTTTAAAGATTAATTAAAGGCTTAATAAGGCCTTACGACCATATATAATTAACATATAAAATAAAAGTAATTTTTTATAGCTACTTTTTAAAAATCTAGCACATTATTTTATAATATATTAAACTTTACTTTTTATACTTTTTATTTATACTTAATAATTATTGTTAAACTAAAACTTTGTTTAAATAAAAATATAAATAATAACTTAAATATTAAATAATTTATAAGCTTAATATACTTTATAGTTATATTTAACACCTAGCTATATTTAATATTTTTTTTTTACCTTTATATATATAACTTTTAATTTATTATATTTTTTTTACTTATTATAATAAGCCTTTTAAAAAAGTTTAATATTATTTTTATATTATAAACGCTTTATATAAACTTAAAACTAAATATTTATTATATAGTTAAAATTTATAATATATTATATATAACTTTTTTTAACTAAAAATATAATTATATAATAATTAAAAATTTATTAAATTTAAAAAGTAAGCTATTATATAATATATATTTAACTAACTTTATTATATAATTATTTTTATTTAAACATAATATTATTAAAAATATAGCTAATTAATTATTAAAGTTATATAATAAAAAATATATTAATAAAAACTAAACTTTTACTTTTATATAATAATAATTAGCTTTTATAATATATTTTAATTATTAAATTAATTATTACTACGTTTTATATAAAGATTTATTTAAATATTATAAATAGTTTATATTTATATAAAATATAATAATAAAATATAAAGTTTAAAAATATATATATAAATATAACTTTAATAAAACTAAATTTATTATAAGCAAAATTTTATTTAAAATAATTATAATTATATTTAATTATATAAAAAACTTAAAAGTAATATAGTAAAGTAATTATAAATAAACTATAATTATTTAAGCTATTTTATTAATATAACTATATTGTTTTATTATATATTATTATTATAAAGTAAAACTATTTATTGCTAAATAATTAAGTTCTTATAGTTATAAAAAATAGTTAAATAATAAATAAACAAAGTATTAATTAAGTTTAATATTATAATTAATATATAAATTATTATATAAAAAATATATATTAGCTTTTAATTTTTAACAGCTATAAAAGCTACTATTTAATATAATTTTAAAAAGTATTATAAAAATAATATTATTATTTTGCTTTATATACTAGCATATTTAATAATGTTATTTATTTGCAAGCTAGCTTTAGCTGCATAACTACTTTGCTAATATTTTATAACATATAATATTTTTATGTTTAAAGAAAGTAAACTTAGTAAGCTAGGAGCGCGCTAGCAAAACGCTTTAAATTTAACCTTTTTAACTTTTTCCTCTTTTGCTTATACTTTTTTTTATTAAGCTCTTTTTTATATAGCCTTTTATTGCTTTATTTAAAGCTAAAAAACTTTTTATATATAAATATAGCTTTAAAATTAACTTGCACAGCTTTTAACCTAGCTTTTAATTTTTTTTTAAATATTTATAAAGCTTTTATATTTTTAACTAGCATATACTTAAGCAATTTTTATACTATTTTTTTATTAGCACTACTAAATATATAAAAAGCTTTGTTTTTTATAAGTTTAAAAAAGCTTGCTGTTAGTTTGCTAGTTAATTGCTACTATAAAGTTTAGCAATATAAAGTAGTTAAAAAAAGCAACTATTATTTTTAGCTATATTAGCAAATAAACATATTATTATTTAGCTTAAATAACTTATAATTAGTAAACAAGCTTTTTTTTTAAGTTTTATAGCAATAAGTAAAGTTGCTATAGCCTTAACCTTAACATAAAAAGCACTATACTAAGGCTAGTTACTTTTGCTAAGCAAAAACTAATAGCTAAAGCCTAGTTCTTAAACTTATAAAAAAGGCTCGAGCTAGATTTAAACTAACAACTATACGCAAAAAGCATATAGTAGCTAGGCACATAACCACTACGCTATCAAGGCTAGCACATTTATTATATAAGCTTTAGCTTTTTAATATTAGCTATTTTAGTTTTTTAAAATAATAATATTAAAAAAAAAAATTTAATAAAAGCACATAACGTATTCTACGGCCATATTTGCTACCCGGCTATATTTGCCACTTTTTTTCACCTTTATACGCATAACTTTTAATCTACTATATTTTTATTACCTACTATAGTAGGCCTTTAAAAAAAGTTTAATATTATTTTTGCGCTTTAAGCGCTTTATATAAACCTAACACTAAATATTTAATGCGCAGCTAAAATTTATAATATACTATATATAACTTTTTCTAACTAAAAACGCAGTTATATAATAATACTTAATAAGTTTATTAATAATTAAAAACTAATTAAATTTAAAAAGCAAGCTATTATATAATTATTTTTATTTAAATATAGTAGTATTAAAAACATAGCTAACTAATTATAAAAGTTATGCAATAAAAAATATATTAGCAAAAACTAAACTTTTACTTTAATATAATAATAATTAGCCTTTAGTTATAATATATTTTAATTATTAAATTAATTATTAGCACGTTTTATATAAAGATTTATTTAAATACTATAAATATTTTGCTTTTATATAAAGTATAATAGCAAAATAAAAAGTATAAAAATATATATATATATATAACTTTAATAAAATTAAATTTATTAAAAATAAAATTTTATTTAAAACAATTATAATTATATTATACTAATCTTAACTATGTTAAACAGTTAAAATAATTAGGTTTGCTATTGTTAAAGTAAACAAGTAAAAGGTGTATAGTAAAATAAATTATTAAAAAAGTTTTTTAATACGTTTAATATTTGCGCTCTAATATACTTTTAAATTAATTACTAAAAATGTTAAAAAATAACTATAGCTAGCTAAATATATAAAAATATATATATTTAATTTTCTTTTTAATAAGTATAGTTAGCGGCGACCTTTTTTATTAGCCCTAGGCCGTAACAGCTACTAGCTATGGCAGCTATAAGCCGCGGTAGCTATTAACTACTTAAAAAAGGTAGCTATAATAATGTATATTACTTATATAATTATAGCTCTTTTAATAGTTATATAACTATAGCTATATTATATATAACTTGTAAAAAAAAAGCTTTTTACTTAATTGCAAATAACTTTATAAGCAGGCTAGTAAGCAACTAATAAATATAAGCGCTAAAAAGCTAACAAAAAGTGCTTTTATGCTTATTTAGTATAAAAATAACAAAAGCAGCACATAGTAAAAAAGCTGTTAATATAGTAATAAAAGATTTTTTTTTAATAAACTAGCAAAATGTGCTAAAAAACTTATATTTAATACACTTTATAACTTAACTTAAAAAGCATTATATACTTAAGCTAAAATAATATGCTTATAATTATTACTAAGCTAATTAATAAATATATAAAGCCTATATTATTATTAATAATAATTAAAAAAGTAAACTAAAAGCTTTTATTTTTAAAAAAGGCTAAAAATGTATAAATAATAAAGCATTTAATAAAATAAGTAAAAATTAATATAAGTAGCTTTTTAATTAATAATAAGCTTAACAAACTTATTATTTAGTATAACTTTAATAAAATAATTAATAAAGCTTTTTAAAAAGTGCTAAATAAATTAAATAAAGCACTAGCAAGCTAAATATAAGTATAAAAAGCAGCAGTAATAAAAGCTTAGCAAGATTTTAATATAAAACTATATTAATAAAAAATAAAAAAAAAGTAATAATTAAAGCAAAAAACTAAAAACTAGCTTTTTATAAGCATAAACTAATAATAATTATTATAATAATTAATATAGCGCTTTTTAAAGCAAAAATAATAATAGTATATAAGTTATTTAATAGCAATATAGTAATTTTTTTTAAAAAAAGCTTTTTAAAAAACTTAATAAAAGTAAATAAATAATAGTAGCATTTAAACTAAAAGCTATGTTATAAAAAAAATATATTAATATATATAAAAAAGATTTATATAAATAAAAAGCTTTATAAAAGGCTTAAAAAACTATATAAAAAGTTTATTAAGTATAAAAGAATAATATTAAAAAATATAAAAATTAAATATAAAAGTATTTTAATTTATATAAACACTTTAAAAGCAGCTAAAAAGCTTTATAATAAAAGCTTACTATAAAAAGTATAGTTTTTTAATTATAAACTATTTAATTTAAATATAAAATTTAAAAAATATTTTAATTGCTATAGCTTTAACTATATAATAGCTTATTGCTTAAAAAAAGTTTGTTATAAGTATTATATAGCTTTTAAGCACTTTAAAAAAAAATAAGTATTTAATAAAATAAAAAAAGCTTAGCTTAAGTATATAAGTTATAATAAAAGCTATAAAGCTTAAAATAAATATTATAAAATAAATATATAAAAAAAAAGCGCGTTAAATTAGCATATATAGTATAGCTATATAAATTTTAAAATATTAAAAAAATAGTATAATTAGCATATATAATAAATAATATGCTAGCATTATTATTAATAGCTTTAATAATAGCTTATTTAAATGCTTTTAAAAACTTTATCGCTAAAATAAGCTTGCTACTTAAAAAAATATATATATATAAAATAGCTATTAGCTTATTTAATAATAATTTTTTTTAGTATTAATTTATAATTAATATTAATTTTTAAAATATATAAAAAAATTATATTAAAATATTATATAAGCACTTAAAAAACCTATATATAATATAATAACTATATTTAAACTTAAAGTTAATAAGTTAAAAATAATTTATTACTTTAAAAGTAACTATTACTATATTTAAAAAAGTAGTAAAGCTGCTTTATATATTAATAAAAAGAAATGTAAAAAATATTAAATATAAAAAGTAATATAAACTAAGCAAATATATAAATAAGCAATAAGCTAAGCATTTTTATATTTTAAATAATTTATTTACTAAGCTTAATAAAAGCAAAGTAAAAAAGCTTAGTTTAAAGCTTTTTATTTAAGCTATTACTAAAAGGGTATATAATAATACAAAGCTTTAACTTATACTATTTAGCTTAAAACTTAATAAAATATATATTATATAATAATAAAAAGTTTATAAAGTTTATAGCATGCTAAAAGCTATTGCTAGCAACTTTATTAAAAAAGCTTATTAAAATAATAAAAAAGCAAAAAATTTTTATTATTAACTTTATATAAATAATTAAAAAAAATTAATATTATTTAATAAAATAATTTAAAGTAAAAAAAATTAAACTATAAATTTTTTAAAACATTTATTAAAACTAGTAAGTATATAAAAAGCTATTTATAAAGTGCTAAAAAGTAAAAATATTTATTATAAATATAAATATTTTAAAAAATAAAAGCAAGCTTAATAAAGTTTTTAATACTATATAAAATACTAAGTTTAAAAATAAAAAAAGCATTATAAATAATTTTAAAAATTATAAGCTTTAAAAATAACTATAAAATAAATATATTAGTAGTACTAAAAAAAGTAATTAAAAGCAGCTTAAAAAGTACTTTATAATATTAAAAACACTTTAAAATAAAAATAATTAAAGCTTAATAAATAAGCTAAAAATAAATGGTAATAAAAGCTTTAAAAAACTTTAAAATACTTTAAAGCTTTACTAAGCAAGCGCGCTTATTAAAAGCAATACTAAATATAATAATAAATCTTTTTTAGCTTTTTTAATAAACTTATAAAATGCTTTTAGTTAGCTTATAAAATATAATAAAAAGTTAAAACTAATAATATTATTATATTAATCAATAAGCTTTTTATTAAAATATTATTTTAAATACTTTTAAAATATATATATAATAATTATATTTAAGCTAAAAAAAGTACTTTTAGCAAAGCAAACTTTAAAAAAAATAAAAGCTTATATTATTAATTAGCATAGTAAGCAAAGCTTTAAAAAAAAATTATAAGTGTTTAATAAAAATAGTAAAAATTTATAACCTGCTTTTAAAAAGCTAAATAAGTAATAAAAGCTAGCAATTAATTAAAGTAGCAATTAAAATAGTAGTAAAAAGTGCTTAATAAGCACTTTAATAAAGCAGCATTATATTTTAATTGCTATTAAATATTTAAAAAATATTTAATATAATTAATTATAAGCGCTTAATAATTATATTATAAAAAAAAAGCTTTTTATTATAAATAATAAGCTAAGTAAAAAGTTTTATTATAAATTATAAAGCATTTTTTTTTAATAAAAAGCTTGTTAAACTTATTATACTATATATAAAAGTGTTATAAAGCTTGCTATTATTATTATTATTATTATTTTTGTTTTATATATTTATATTAACGTATCCCACGGCTATATTTGCCACCCGGCCATATTTGCCACTTTTTTTCCCATATAAAAAACGTCCGTGCGCAACAGTATAACTTGGCCAATACTAATGCTACAATAATATAAATAGTACTAGTCGATTCCTAACTAAATAACAAGTTCAAATGTGATTTTCTTATATTTATAATATTTTTATTTTGTAGGTTATTAAGGTAGTAAATAAACAAGGATTATTAAAAAAATCTTGGCAAAAAGGTCCGTGCGTAAATTTATAGCTCTATCAATTTTAGTCGTACAATAATAAAAATATAACCATTAAATTTCTATTAAAATAAGGAATCTAGTGGTATTTTTTTATTTTAATTACTTTAATATTAAACCAGTTATATAGTATTATAGTATTTATACTATAATATAATCCTTGCTAAAAATCATATAATCCCTGCTTAGCGTATTGCTTAATAACTTGCTAAATAAAAATGCTATAAATATAAGAAAATCATATTTAAACTCGTTATTTACTTAGGAATTGACTAGTACTATTTATATTATTGTAGCATTAGTATTGGCCAAGTTATATTGTTGCGCACGGACGTTTTTTATATGGGAAAAAAAGTGGCAAATATGGCCGTGGGATACGTTATATTAAAAATTTATTAAGCAATACTTAAAAATTATTATAATAAGCTTTATAAATAATATTAATTTAATAATAGCAAGCATAAGCATTATAAACCATTATAAAAAGCTTAAAAAAGCTTAAAATATTTATAAAGTATAAGTAATAAGTTATAAAATAAAATTTACTTTTAAAAAAAGCAACTTGCTATACTTTTTAAAAGCCTAATAATTTTTAATAAAGCAAATTATATTTTTTTAAATTAATTATAAAGCTTAAAAAAATATTTAATATTTTAAAGTTTATTTTAAAAAGAAGCTATATAAAAAGCTTATAATATAATAGCTTATAATAACTAAGCTAAAAAGCTTTACTTAAAGTATTAGCATTATTAAAGCTTATTAGCTATATATAATAATAATTAAAAATATTTTAGCTTATAAAGCTTTAATATAGCATTAGCTAGTAATAAAAAATAAGCTTTAAAAAATTGTTAAAAAGCTTATAATAATTTAAAAAATCTGCTTATTAAAAGTAGCAAAACCTTTTAAAGTAACCTTAATATATTATATTAAAGCAAAATAAATATTTTTTTTATTAAACTTTTATTTAAGTAGTAAAATAATTGCTTTTAAAAAAAAGTTAGAAGCATTTTTATATATGCAAATAGTAAGTTTAATAAATAAAAAAATAGTAAACTAAATATTAAATGTTTAAAAAAAAAGTAAATAAAATAGTAAAAGTATATATACTTTAATAAGCAAAAATACTTAATTATAAAAAGAAAGCTTTTAAATATAAAGTTAATAAAGTGCTATAAAAGCTTTTTATATTATAAAGCATTATTAATTTTTTAAATTTGCATTAAAAAGATTAAGCTAAAAGCTTTTTTATATAAGCAGTACGTTTTAAGCTACTTTATACTGCTTTATAAATATATAGCTAGCAAAAAAATAATAGCTTATATTATTTTAAATTATAGCTTTTTAAATAATAAGCATAAAAAGTTATGTTAAAAGCTTGCTTTAGCTTACTTAAAATTAAAAGCAAACTTAGCTATAGCTATTAATAAATTAAAAAGTATATAAAATATAGCTTAGTAGCCTTTTTGTACTAAAAGACTTATAATATATAACTTAGCTAAACAAATTAAAAAAGCTTGCAATAGCTTATAGCAGTAGCTTAAAAAGCGCAAAAATAAAAAAAAAATTTAAAAACGCTTTATAAAGTTAACTTTAATAAGCTTGCTAACTTTAAAAAGCTTATAAAGCAAAGTATAAGCTAAGCTTTTATGTTTTACTTGTTTTTTTTTTAAGTAAACTTAACTAATTAAAATCTTAGTATATAAAAAAGAAAACATAATAAAAGCTTTATATAGGTAGCGCAAGCGTTTTATTTAGCTAAAAAAGCGCTTTAAAGGCTTTAAAGGGCTTAGAAAGCTTTGTAGCACGCTTTAAAGGCTTTTTTAAAACAATTTTTGTTTATAAATAAAATATAAAATAGCTGCGCTGCAAGACAGCTAAGCGGATTACTTAATAATAATAATAAATAAAGCTATTTAATTATAAAAAAAAGCTTTTAAAAAGTATAAAGTTAATAAAGTGCTATAAAAGCTTTTTATATTATAAAGCATTATTAATATTTTAAATATATACTAAAAAAATTAAACTAAAAGCTTTTTTATATAAGCAGTATATTTTAAGCTACTTTATACTACTTTATAAATATATAGCTAGCAAAAAAATAATAGCTTATATTATTTTAAACTATAACTTTTTAACTAATAAGTATAAAAAGCTATATTAAAAGCTTGCTTTAGTTTACTTAAATTTAAAAGCAAACTTAATTATAGCTATAAATAAACTAAAAAGTAAATAAAATATAGCTTAATAGCTTTTTTATATTAAAAAGCTTATAATATATAACTTAATTAAATAAATTAAAAAAGCTTATAAAATCTTATAGCAGCTACTTAAAAAGCATAAAAGTAATAAAAAAATATAAAAATATTTTATAAAATTAACTTTAATAAGCTTAATAACTTTAAAAAGCTTATAAAATAAAATATAAGCTAAGCTTTTATATTTTATTTATTTACTTTTTTTAATTAAACTTAATTAAATAAAACTTAGTATATAAAAAAAAAAATATAATAAAAGCTTTACATAAGCAATATAAGCGTTTTATTTAATTAAAAAGCGCTTTAAAAGCCTTAAAAAGCTTAGCAAGCCTTTTTATACGCTTTAAAAGCTTTTTCAAAAGAGTTTTTGCTTATAAATAAAATATAAAATAGCTGTACTATAAAATAGCTAAGCAAATTATTTAATAATAATAATAATAATAATAATAATAATAATAATAATAATAATAATAAGCTAAGCATTTTTATAGTTTAAATAATTTATTTATTAAGCTTTATAAAAATAAAGTAAAAAAGCTTAGTTTAAAACCTTTTATTTTAGCTATTACTAAAAAAGTATATAATTAATAAAAACTTTTAACTTATATTACTAAGCTTAAAACTTAATAAAATATATATTATATAGTAATAAAAAGCTTTTAAAGTTTATAATATATTAAAAGTTATTGTTAGCAACTTTTTTTTTAAAAAAAACTTATTAAAATAATAAAAAAATAAAAAGACTTTATTATTAATTTTATATAAATAACTAAAAAAACTACTATTATTTATTAAAATAATATAAAGTAAAAAAAAAGAAATTATTAAGCTTTTAAAATACTTATTAAAACTAGCAAGCATATGAAAAATTATTTATAAAGTGTTAAAAAGTAAAACTAGCTATAAATAAATAAAATATATATAATAATAAAAGCAAAAATGTTTATTATAAACATAAATATTTTAAAAAATAAAAACAAGCTTAATAAAGCTTTTAATAAATTATTAAAGCAATAATTTTCTCTTTTATAATTTTTTTTTTTTTTAATATAACAACGTTGATTAAATTAATTATTTATTATATAAAAATTTTTAAGTTTGGTTTTAATAACCTAAAATAATATAAAATGGCTATTATATTATATATAATTTGCTATTTATTTTTAATAATATATATTAAAAAACTATTTTAATATTATATAATAAAATATTTAATAAATATAAACTAAAATATTATGTTTTATATATTATTTAAAGTAATAAATTATATAAATAAAAAGAAACTATTTAATAAAGCTTTTATTTTAAAAATAGTTAAATAAAATTTAGCTAAATAATAAAATATATTAGGTTATATAGCATTAGTTTTATTTTTTTAAAAAAAATTTATATGTTTGCTTTTATTATTAACGCGTTAAATATATTAAAAAACCTAAATAAAAAAAATTAATATATATATAATATATACTTATATTAAGTATTTAAATTTTTTTTGTATAACTATTTTAAAAAGCTAAAGCTTATATAATAAATATACTAGCATATAAAGCGTAATAATATTATTAATTTAGTAATATTTTTTAAAATTATATAAATAAAACCTTTTATAGCTGTTAAAAATTAAAAGCTAGTATATACTTTTTATATAATAATTTATATGTTAATTAAAATATTAAACTTATTTAATATTTTACTTATTGATTGTTTAACTATTTGTTATAGTTATAATAACCTAATTATTAAGCAATAAAGTGCTTTTATATTAAAATAATAAATAGTTTAGCTTTATATTAATAATATATAGCAAAATAATATAGCTATATAATAAAACATCTTAAATAATTATAGCTTATTTATAATTGCTTTACTATACTACTTTTAAGTTTTTTATATAATTAAATATATGTTGTGAACTAATAAAACTAGCCTAGTGCGGGGCAAAGGTGCGGCCTGATGGCAGGCCGTAGGATAAAGTGAACAAGTTATGCGCGGTATGGCCATGGTCATATAACCGTTGGAAGAGCTATAATTATATAATCAACGCAGATTGCTGCGGCCACCCTCTTTGGGCGGCTAGTGGCCGCTACGGCCTAGGGCCGACAAAGAGGGTGGATGTTAACTATACTTATTAAAAGGAAAATTAAATATATATATTTTTATATATCTAGCTAGCTATAATTATTTTTTAATGTTTTTAATAATTAATTTAAAAGTATATTAAAGCATAAAATATTAAGTATATTAAAAAAACTTTTTAATAATTTATTTTATTATATACTTTTTATTTATTTACTTTAACAATAATAAACTTACTTATTTTAACTATTTAACATAGTTATAATTATTATATTTTAATTGTTTACTTATTATTAGCAGGTAAAATATTATATAATAAGAACTTAAAGCAAAAATATAAAACTAGCAAAACTTATAAACTTTGCTAAACTAAAATTTAGCCATAAAAAAAAATACTATTATTATAGCTATTAGCTTTATTATAAAACTAACTTATTTAATAGGAACTAAACTAACTTAAGCAAAACTTTTAAATAATTTAAAAGTACTTATTATAGCACTTATTATACTATTTACTATAGTAATTATAATAATAGTTGCTATAACTAATAATAAAAAAACTTTAAAATAAAAAGTTAAAAGGTTAAAAAAACTAATTAAAAAATTTTAAATAAATATTAAAAATGCTAACTAAATAAAAACATTTAAAGTTATTAAATTTAAAAAGTATAATAAAACTATTAAGCTAAAGCTATTTTTAACTTAATTTAAAATATATTGAAAAATTTAAAAATAAAAAACTTAAAAAGGTTTATAAAAAGTAAAAATTACTAGCAATTTACTAACTAAAAAAGCTATTAAATAGCTTAAATTATATTAGCAAAATTAAAATAAAAATAACTTTAAAAAAAAAAAACTTTTAAAATAAAAATTATAACTATATTTAAATCGTTAAATAAAAAAAAGGCTAAATAATAAATTTAAACTTTTAAATAAACTAAGTTTATAGCAGCTTATACTATTTTATTTAAAAACTAGCAACTATAAAATATATTAAGAAAAAATAATATTATTTAAAAAAAAGTTTATTATAAAAAACTAAAAGTATTTATTTAAGCTAAATTAATTAAAGTAAACTAGCTAAACTTGTTTATTAACTTTATAAAGTTAGTAATTAAAATTAATAATAAACTTTATAAGTATTAATAAAAATAAAAAAAGTAATAATATAGTAATAAAAATAATTAAAAAAAAGCAAAAATTATATAATAACCTTGTTAGCTTTAATAGAATTAATAAAAATAATAATAATAATAATAATAAAATAAAAAAAACAAATAATAAAGATTTTAAATACTTTAACTATGATAAGAAAAATTATTATATAAAAAACTATTATAACTAATAAAAAAAAATTTATTATTTTTAAAAATAAAATAAATAAAAAGGTATTTATAATAAATAAATAAAAATAACTAATTAAAGTTATAGTTATAAAAAGCTTAAAAAAAATTAAAACAAAAGGCTTATTTTTAATATATTAAAAATATTTAAAAATAAAAATAAAAATAAAAACTTATAAAAAATAAGTAGTAATATATTAAATACTTTTTAATAAATATTAAATTAAAATAATATATTTTATAAGTATATTTGCTACCTAGCTATATTTGCTACTTTTTTTACCTTTATATATACAATGTTTTATAATTTAACTATATAATAAAAAATTAATCTAAACTATTTAAAACTAAATCCGCTAAATGTTTTTTAATTTATTTTAATATATTTATATATTATAGCTAGGCTTGCTATATACTTTATAGCGTTACGTGCAAGTTTTTTGCCTCTTTATATAATTATTATCTATATGCTTTTTTATTTTTTTTATATAATAACTGCTTTAGCAGCTTATAATTTTTTTATATTTTATATATAAAATAATTTTTTATTTTATAAATTTGTTTTTTTTTATATAGCAACATTAACTAAATTAATTATTTGCTATATAAAAAGTTATAACTTTTTTTTTAACAAAGCTAAACAAAATAAAATAGCTATTGCACTATATTTAATTTGCTATATATTTTTAATAATATATAATAGCAAGCTATTTTAATATTATATAATAAAATGTTTAATATATATAAACTAAAATATTATGTTTTATATATTATTTAAAAAAAAATTGCTAAAATAAAAGCAAGCTATTAAAAAAAATTTTAATTATAAAAGTAATTAAATAAAAGTTTAGCTAAGCAATAATATATTTTAGGTTATATAGCACTAATTTTACTTTTTAAAAAAAATTTTATATATTAACTTTTATTATTAATATATTAAATATTAAAAAACGCAGGTAAAAAATACTTTTTTAATATATGCAAAATATATACTTGCATTAAGTATTTAATTTTTTTTTATATATAATTATTTTAAAAAGCTAAAATAGCTAATATTAAAAGGCTAAAGCTTATGCAACAAATATGCTAGTATATAAAGCATAATAATAATATTATTTTTATAATATTTTTTAAAATTATATAAATAGTAGCTTTATAGCTATTAAAAATTAAAAGTTAATATATGCTTTTTATATAATTACTTATATATTAATTAAAATATTAAACCTAATTAATACTTAGATTATTTATTATTTAGCTATTTTTTATAGTTATAATAACCTAATTATTAAACAATAAAGTGCTTTTATACTAAAATAATAAATAGTTTTGCTTTGCAATAATAATATATAGCAAAATAATATAGCTATATAATAAAATAGCTTAAATAATTATAGTTTATTTATAATTACTTTACTATACTACTTTTAAGTTTTTTATATAATTAAATATAGTTATAACTATTTTAAATAAAATTTTATTTATAATAAATTTAGTTTTATTAAAGTTATATATATATTTTTTTAAACTTTATATTTTGCTATTATATTTTATATAAAAGTAAACTAGTTATAGTATTTAAATAAATTTTTATATAAAATGCGCTAGTAATTAATTTAGCAATTAAAATATATTATAAAAGCTAGTTCTTATTATATAAAAGTAAAACTTTAGATTTTGCTAACATACTTTTTATTATATAACTTTAGCAATTAGTAAGCTATATTTTTAATACTACTATGCTTAAATAAAAATAATTGCGCAACAAAGTTAAGTATATATTATATAATAGCTTGCTTTTAAATTTAATAAGTTTTTAATTATTAATAAACCTATTAAATATTATTATATAACTGCATTTTTAATTAAAAAAGATTATATATAATATATTATTGATTTTAGCTACACGTTAAATACTTAGTTTTAAGTTTATATAAAGCGCTTAAAGTGTAAAAATAATATTAAACCTTTTTTAAATGCCTACTATAGTAGGTAGTAAAGATATAGTAGATTAAAAGTTATATATATAAAGGTGAGAAAAAGTGGCAAATATGGCCGGGTAGCAAATATAGTGGTGGAATACGTTATAAATAAAACTTTATAATATATTTATAAAGCTTTTTTAAAATATAAAATATTTTATATTTAATTATTAAAGTTATTATTAAAAGAAAACTAAATAATATAAAAAATATTATAATTATATTAATTACTTATTTTTAAAAATATTAAATAAAATATAAATATAAAGTTTAAGTAAATTATATATAATATATTAAATTTAAAAGGATTATTATATATATTTATAATAAAAAAATTATAAAACAAATATTAAATACTTAAATAATTAAAAACTATATTAAAAAATAATAAAAGTTTAAATATAATTTAAAAAAATATTTATATGCTTATAAACTATAATAACACTATAATATATATAAATAACTTTATTTGCTAATAATTATTAGCAAATTAAAAAATATTAATATATATTATTTAACCTAGGTAAAAAGTACTTTATAAAAAAACTGTTTAAAGTAGTTAACTATTATATATATAAATATAAAATATAAAAAAATATAATTTTTATAAAAAACTTATAATTATTTTAAACTAAAAAAATAAAAATAAATAAATTTTTATTAACTTATAACTAGTTATAAACTAAAAAAAAAAAAAATAAAAAAATTTAACTTA